>Ga0116227_10004159_pt1 | contig 31597 bp, 24 predicted proteins | sample S1TSphgellanicum_FD_89693 | JGI IMG/M metagenome (GOLD analysis project Ga0116227, IMG submission 89693) | Host-associated microbial communities from peat moss isolated from Minnesota, USA - S1T2_Fb - Sphagnum magellanicum MG | ecosystem: Host-associated > Plants > Peat moss > Unclassified... | reverse complement strand
TCCTACCACAAACCATTAATTCAAATAGCAACCCAGGAAAAGGCAACAATGCTGTTATTCAGGAAATCTTTAAGTCTAAACGTGAAGTCCTTATTTTAACAAGAAATGAATTTGAGGAATTGCTATAACTCCTCATCCTCAAATGATGAAGACATGATAGAGCAAAAGTTTGCAAACATGGATAGATAGATAGAAATAATATGTTTTTACAATTGTAAATATTGTTGTTAATTCATTTGACATGTTCAATGCCCATGAGTTAGAAGAGGGCATGTGTTAGATAGTGGATCTAATTGTGAAAGTTTGAGTTGAACTTGTTAAATTAATGTGAACAATGCCAAGGTTGTCCAAAATAGTGAACAATTTCACATGGGTAGAATTCAACAAGTTAATGGCATTAGCAGTGCCCACCATAGCTCACCATACATGATTTACAAATGAACACCACATTTTGGTTTTCAAATTAAAATTTTGGTTTTAAAGGTTTGGGATTTGGGTTTTGGATTAAACATTTTATCATAAGGTTTGGATTAGGGTTTTTAATTAGGGGTTTGGATTAAGGTTTGGGTTTATGCTTTTGGTTAGAGTTTTAGGGGTTTCGACAAGGCTAAGGGTTTGGATTAAAGTTTTGGTTTTAGGGGTTTGGATTAGGTTAAAGGTTTGGGTTTAGGGTTTGGATTAGAATTTTAGTTTTAAGGGTTTGGAATAGGTTTTGGTTTTAAAGTATTGGATTAAAATTTTTATTTTAAAGGTTTGGGTTTAAGGTTTTGGTTAAAGTTTTAGGGTTTTGGATTAGGTTTCGGTTTTAAGGTATTGGATTAATATTTTAATTTTAAAGTTTGGGTTTAAATTTTTGGTTAAAGTTTTAGGGGTTTGGATTAGGTTTTGGTTTAAGGAATTGGATTTAGGTTTGAATTTTAAGGGTTTTGGTTATAGTTTTAGGAGTTTGAATTAGGTTTTGGTTTTAAGGGATTCGATTAGGGTTTTAATTTTATAGTTTTGGGCTTAAAGTTTTAATTGTAAAGGTTTGGGTTAAGGTTTTAAGTTAAGGTTTTGGTTTTATGAATTTGGATTAAGGTTTGATTTTTAGGAATTAAAGTTTAAGTTTGAATTAAGTTTTTGTTTTAGAATTTAGGTTATGGTTTAAGGTTTACGATTTTGGATTAAGGTTTATGTTGTAGAGTTTAGTGGATCATGTGTGGTTTGCAAGTGATCACCACATTCAAACATGGCATTTTTCAAAATTGACCCCTTACCACATTTTTTGTAATTCATTTTGTATATGAAACATGATAATGGCACATGTAGTGTTATGACCTTAACCTTGGGCTCATGACCAAGGCAATGGCATGGAAAGGTGCAGATTGAAAGTGGAATTTGAGAGTCACACTCACACTCTCGGGAATGCAAAAAATTGTGAGGGAATGAGCCCACACACATTCCCAAGTGGATTGCCATTTTGGGAGTTGGAATTTTTATGGAGTCTCGAATTTTCAAAGAACAATTTGAAAGGTCAAAATTCATTAGATTGAAAACATTCTTATACCATTGGAAAGTTCTTCATATGTAAATGTTTAAAATGAGTTTGCATGATCCATTTGAGTACTTGCAACATAAGTTATGGCCAAAAGAAAGGGTAGGAATCAAAATGAAAATTTGATTCTCGACCATTAAAAGTTGGAAATCGCCCTAAATTATGTGTGTGCAGGTGGCATGGCACATATCATTGGAAAGATTTCAACAAAGGCTATAACTTTGCTTTGGACCTCATTTCAATTGGAGGTCTGCATAAGAAGTTATGAGCGTCCAAAATGATGAGAGTCCTAATTTAGAGAATTTCTGGACTCCTGATTTGGGAATCTCAAGAAAAATGACATTTGGGTGTAGCCCTTATGGCTAATCACAAATAATATTATAAAGAGGAAGGTGGTGGCTTCCCCCAAATCCAAGCCATGGTGAGTCTTGTAAGTCCATGTATGCATGTGGTTTGTTCATGCATCAAAAGTGCTTTAATTATGCACTAACCAACTTGTTGTTTGGTTTGTGCAAGTCTAATTGGTTCGCTTGTCACTCGTCCTAATCCCCATCCTGGAGCTCCAACATGCCTTTCTTACCCCCAAAGTGTTGTAAGCTAGGAAATGTACCCCAATTCCTTTTTCCATTATTTTTGCTTTTGGATTCACATTTGAATCTTTCAAGGAGTTTAGGGGTGTGTCATGTAGATTTTTTTTTATGGAACTAGTTAAATAATGTAATTTGTGATGATGTCATTTTCATTACATCTTGCATCAATGATGATAAAAATAAGATCCAGTGGTTCACAATCAAAATTAAACTTATGTTAGGCATCACCATACCAAAGTTCAAAGGTTGCATTGGGTTGATTGATGGCACATTCATGAAAATTTGCAAACCCTAGAATAATGTTACACATTAGGACCTAGTTCAATGAACGCAATAAGATTTATTTGATGATCAACATTATTGTTGTTGATCATCAAAGATTGTTCATTTACTTTAATTATAAATATATAGGCTTTTACCATGATGTCACCATCTTGCATTAGTTTAAACTGCATCAAAATTAACATTAATTCTTTGTGCATGATCATGAATATTTTGAGTACTTATTGGGGGACCTCAACTATTTGGGCAAAGAAATCCTCATCATGAGGAAAATTGGGAAGCATGAGGTGGCTCTTAATGTTAACTAAGATGCTATCAAGGCCTACAACAAAATGCACATTGGGTACAAAGTGTGAATGGAATGGGGGATTGGTGGTCTGAAAAGGAAATGGAGATAATTGATGAAAAATGTTGATTCCACAAAACCCAAGTACACACATTTGTTCAAAGTTGTAACTATCTTTAAAAACTTTTTGCACATATATCAAATGGACTTCACATTTGAAGTCATAAATGAATGAATGCTTGACCTTATTGACCATAGTGAAGATGGATATTTCTAATTCTACAAGTGCAACAATTCCTTACTTCGTGTTTTGAACTCCTCCTCACCTATAACTCCTAGATCCCTAATTATTTCCAATTTATTTTTCTTAAGCTTGTTTGCCTTGCCAACATTTATTTACAATTGTTCTTACATTAGAAATAGGCATTATTTTAAGTCCACCTCCATAGTGGATGTCATCCATTCAATGTTTCATTATTGGTTTTGGAAATATTTTGCCTTCATCCCAACATTTTCTAATGAAGTGGATGTAGATGTGAAGTTTAATGCCATAGTAAGCCAATGTGATGGTGCCTCCAACTCCACATAGATGGATGTAGGAGTAGATGCAAGCATAAATTTAGGATTATATGGGGTTGATGGACTACCATAATACCTAAACGATTTTGGCATAAATTTTTTAAAAACAATTTGCCAGTTTTTTGAAAAGTTATTTATTACTTGTGTCGAAATTTGTATAAAATTAAAAATCTATAAGCTTTTGACTATTAGGTTTGAATTGTAGACTTTAAAGTTTGAGGACTTAAAATTGAAACAATATAAACACATTGGACTATCTGATGACCTTGAAAAAGAATGACCTTATTATTATTTATAATTGTTACCTACCAAAAATTTCAAAATAAAAAAACCAAGCGTTGAAGTTAAGATTTAAAATTGAATTAATCATTTGGTAGTTGGTTTCCAAATCCAATTAGGTAGTGCAATAATGTACCATCAATTAAACTTTGCCAACATATTTTGGTCATTACACATGGCATGGTTGTTTTTTGATTTCAAACATGCTAAGACTTTTCATTATGCAATATATATATAATTTTCACACAATAAAGGCTCAGCATATGGGTCTTTTGGGAGGCGACCAACAAAATTACTATAATAACTATCATATATTGTATATTTTCCATGACAAACCATTTTTTTAAAAATTTAATAGTAAGTCGACAAATTCACATGATGACTTGCTATAAAATTATATTGTACAAAAAATTGACTTGTTACATGGTAAAACATTTGCTTGCAATTAAGATGAGTACCACATTATTACTTCATTTCTCTATTTTAAAGTAAAATTAGTTAGGCCATTATCATTGATTAAAATATTTCAAGCCAATATAGAAGGTTCTAGAAAATAACAAATATGGGGTTTATACTATTATGACCAAACAAGTGGTTTACATTGCAAAAACCAAAAAAATGTTTATAGTGTAAAGAATTGAAAACATTGTTAATGTGAAGGCTATAGTAATCAATATTTGGAGAAAGTGGTCTTTGTGATATTAGTGAACAACAAGGTAAAAACATAATCAGAGGAGGCACCCAAGTGAATGGACATTCCTTAAAATTGCATTTTTATATGTTTGAAATATCATATATGAAGCATAATACTTTGAATTATCATCATTTTTTTTTGAATTTTTCCCATTAATTTCAAAGGTTACATTTTCAAAGTTTGACAAAAACAAAAAATGTTTTTCCATGTTCAAACCACTCAAACCTGGAGAGTGGACAATCTTTATTTTTTAAATGTCTTTTTTGTACCAAATCTATACCATTCTTTCAAAAAAATGGAAAGGATTTTAACACTGATGATTAAATGGGCAAAAGGACTTGAATTGGTGATTTTTTAAAGAGCCCATTTGAACACATTTGGCCCAAAAGTGCTTTTGACCCCTGAAAATTATGGATTTTGAAAATGTGATTTTAACAAAAGTTGTTCATATTTATGTGATAGATGGCATGAATGTAGAATATACATGATATAAAATCAACTTGTAGTCAATTTGTATTTATATCTAACATGAAATGTTAAAATGGGTATCCAAAATAAAAAAATTAAAGTTATAAACCGACAAAAAGAATGACATGTCATGTGCAATCCTTGGAAAAGGATTTTTACCTTGGCACCCCTAGCTCCTTTTATAGTGTTTTCACCCAACAACATTTTAAGTGTTTATTGATCCCAAGATGTGAAGAGTTTTACAAAATAATTTTGTGCTTCAATACATTGTTGTTTGGCATAATTACCTCAATGGCTAACTTGTTTTATTGGTGGGGATCTTATCATGTTTTGAATGGAATGATTGAAATAAAGGTTGTTGTGCTTGACACCTTGAGGTTCTATAATATTTGATTACATAGCCATGGTTAAGAGTAGTAAGGGTTTTTGTGTGTTATGGGTAAGTGCACACAATATTTTTAAAAAAATATGTGGTTTGTTCAATGATAACAAAAAAATTATGATTGGGTAGTAAGGTTTGTTTTTTTGCTTATGTTAAAATTGCAAGACATTGATAATAAATCATTAAGGTTGTTGAAGCTTGGGATTCTTCATGCCCTCTTTGAATTTGTGTTTTGGGGTTCTGATGGGATGGACCCAAGTAAGGCTCTTGTCATTTGCAAGTCTCTCAAGTTTAAAGATTAGAATGTTACCACTTATAACAAAAAGAAATACATCTAGAATATTTTTGGATATAAATTTGGTTTGGAAGTCCATGAATAATTTGGATTGCAAAGTTGTAGATCAAAAAATTTCTATCCATATCTATATATACATATAAATTTCAAAATGGGGTTACTAAAAGGATATAGTATACCTATTTTTTTGTTTTTTGTTTGGAAAGATTATTCTTGATTTTGATGCATCCAATTGGATGGGTCCAAAAAGTAATGTGAGTTTATTTGTATTTTCTTTCTAATAAGACAAAGATGGTCCCAATATTATGGACAAATGAGAAAATAGAAATAATTTACTTTTTGATTTGATTCAAGATAAACAAATTGTTCCATCAAAATAACCAACAAAAAAACTTTCTTTTCCTTCCTTCCTTTCATTTTCCTTGCCTTCCTTGCCTTCCTATCTTTATGTGTTTCTATGTTTTTAACTTTGTGTTTATGTGTTTCGTTGTGTTATTATCCCATAATCATTATGTTATTATGTATAAGTCTCTATGTCCTTTTGAATTATTTTTCTATGTTTCTATGGGTTTGTCTCTTTCTCTATCTATGTTTCCATATGATTGATTGACCAAGTTATTTTCCCTAATTTTAAACCTAAATTGCATGATACAAAAAAACACAAAAGGCCCATTTCATTTTCCCCAACCCCATTCATGGGATCTAGATAGCTCCAAACCTAAACATAAAGAAAGTTACTAACATGTGAACTTGTTGTAGACTCGTTCATGAACTCTTGGAGGCTTGTTACAATCCTCCTTTTGCTACAAAGGTCAATTTTCTTCAAGTTTTAAGTTTTGTAGACCCAAAGATTTAAGAAAATAATATTAATATTCAAAAGAAAGTTTTATGAGCACAAGGATATATAATTGACTACAAAGCATGATGTCATTGAGCTAAACCATAAGAAAGAATAAACTTTGAAAGGTTTTTCTCTCTATTTATATGTTTCATTAAGGTTTAACTAATTGTCCAAAAAATTTCCCCTAAACCCAATGTATTTCTCTCCAAGCTTGCCTCTAACCCTAAAACTAAAAAATACCCTAATTATGATGCAAAATCTTAACTTGTAAATTAATTACAATTTTGCTAAGTTGCTGAAAATGTGTTAGATACTTGTTAAGTTGTTCGAAACTTGTTGTTACTTGTTGTAATTGTTTTCTTGTTGCAAAAGTCATTTGGATTTCAATTCTTTGTTTGTGTATCATCTACCTACCTACACCAAACATAAACCTAAAACCTAAACCATGGTAGGTAACAAACAAACCAAAATTGAATACCTACATTAGGGGTTACCCAAAACAATTTAAGGCTTAAGGGGATATGATGTGGTGCAAATTAGGTTTAGGGTTTAAAATTTTACTTATTTAGTTTGAAAGCAAGGATTGAAATCAAGGACTAACATTAGTTCTTGTATCAACAAGATGAATTACATCAAACATAACCCATAAGACTTGCACCATGGTAGGTAGCATAAAACAATGAAATTTCAAATGCATGAGTTGTTAAAGTTTAGGGAAAGTTCATTTGCATATGTTGTAACATATGGGAAACAATCATTAAGAACTCATGAGATTAATTTGATGCAAGCTACAAGCTAATATTGATAACATCAAACTCTAAATTGGGTCTATTGAATTTTCCAACTACACATTTGCAAATTTATAAATTTACAAATATTTATCACTTTCATCATTTTCATCAACATGGTTAGCTTGGTTTCATTGTCACACATGTGAAAAGATAAACATAGGAGGATGATCTAATCTCAACACTCATGGAAGTCATAAAAAACATGCTACAAAATCCAAAGGTTTATTTACTAGAGAGGTTTTCAAGTTTTTTCTTTTAGCTAGCACCAAGATTGTAAACTACAAACTAGAAAGGAAGATAACCTAATCATATTATGATAAATTTAGTGATTTTTTCCAAACCATAAGTTAGAACCTTCGGATCAACACTTGAACACTTAGGGTTCCTAAAGTTGTAGGACATAGAATCTCCAATTAAAAAAACAACCTTCCCACATACATCAAATTTCCAATAGTGTAACTAATATAACAAACACCAATAGTGAATGGGCCCATGAATCTCTAGCTCAAACTTGAGAAAACAATCTTGATGTGCCTTCTACAAAAATTGGTTATAAGGCACATTCACAAATTAAGGAGCCAAAGTGCACCTTTAGGTAGGTTTTAGTGAATGTTTAAATAACCCCAAAAAGTTTATGTGGTAATTCAAGATTGGTTGAACAATGTTTAGATAGTTCTTAATACATATTAAACAATGCTTAAACAAAAAATGGAGCACTATAAAACATTGGTTATAATGCTTAAAATTTGATTTTTTCCAAATGTTACATTGATATGTTAGGAACATTGTTGTATAAATTTATTGAAAATTCATAAAACTTAGAACTAAACATGTTTTTATTATTTAAACCTAAGCATTGGTTATATGTCACGTGGCTCCTTAATTTGTGAATGCATTTTGTAGTTTTGCAATTTTTTCAGCATTGGTTCAAAATGTAATATGCATGTTCCCTTTGAACTAGAGATTTACAAGCTTTAGAGATAGACTAATTACATTGGCTTCTTGCCTTCAAGAATTACTTCATGAACATGGACTTAAAAATGGAGATAGGATCTAAGCATTAACATAGGTTGAAGCAATTCAACAAGAGATAATAATTAACATAGATTCAAACCATTTAACAATAACATGTCTTTGAATCTAGTTACCCAAAAGCTTTATAGATTCCAATTTTAATAACATTAAAAACTATATAATACCTTAAAACCTTAATCATGGTGAAAAAGTTCTTCAATTACATCTAATTCCACATTTTGAAATGATAGGTATTGGCAAGTTTGTAAGAATGAGGAGACCTTTGATGATCTCTATGCAAATAGGTAGGAAGTTTTTGTGGTCTTAACCAATGTTGGGGGAGCATCACAAATACCCTTGGGCATCACTTGGGTATCATCCAAGCATCCCAATCTGATTCCCTCATGGTATCACCATGAATGATATCTTGATTGAAAATCGAACTACTAGTTCTCACTTGTGTGAGAATTGGATGTGAAAACCAATTTAAAAATAATAATAATAATAATTTTGAGAACTGAGGAAGGTCTAACCCCTTACTTGGGTTAGGGTCTTAAGGTTTAGCCACCATAAAAAATTAATACAAACAATGAAAAAGAAGTTATGAGCATTATTTTTCCTATGCAAAATGGAACAACGTTTTATTTACTAAATCTTGCCCATCATTCATGGACCATGGGTTTGAACTTTGGAGGTATGGTGTTAAGTCAAGCTAATTTAATTAAGGCTAAAGAAATGACACTTTCATCATTAGACCCACATCAAAATTGTTTGTCAAGTCTAATTTGCCTTGGGAGATGGGAGATCCAAGGGAGGGCTAGTATTTGGTGGTATTTATTTATTAATGGTAAACCAAGTCAAATGGTAATGATGTTTGGAAAGTTTGTTTTAAATGATGATTTATTTTAAAATATTTCAAAAACCTTGAACTAGAGGCCTTTTGATTTTGAATTTTTCAAAAAACCAAAGTTGTCTTTTAAAAATAAAATAAAAATCAATATTTAAAATTTTAATTAAAAATATAAAATAATACTTCATTTGTGAGAACTGGCAAAAGATAACCCATTGTTCTCAAATTTTTGAGAATCGGCATTGTGAAAATTGGTTTAAGTTTTTGAAAAAATGTTGATACCCTTGCTTGGCTTAAAAATAAATAAATAAAAAATTGGGGGAAAATTGAACCTTTATGTAAATTACTTTGTGAAAATTAGACCCAATAGGTATCATAAAATTGTGATACCCGCCCCACATTGGTCTTAACCATCAAACAAAATGTGAAATTATCATTTTTAGTGGATAAATCAATCCATTTTCCAACTACAGTTTGTTGCTTGATAGAATAAAGTTTAAACTTCCAACATTTAGAAACCATATTTATCAACTCAAACCAACTACCACATCCTTCCTTTGTAAGTTGGTAACCAACTTTGGCTTCCTTTCAACTTTGAAATCTAGAGTTTATGGATTCCATAGGTTGCCAACTTTTGTAAGCCCCATTTGATCCATAATGGTTTTACTCTAATGATGGATACTTAAAATTCTTGTGTTTGGAAGCATTTCAACCAACATATCCCCGCATTGCATATGGCTTCTGATTTGGTAGGAGGTTTAAAGCAAATGGTTTTATTAAATGCTTTCAAACCTTTTGAAATTTTTTTCGAGATAATAGATTTTGTCTATGAAATATAACTTTACACTAGGATATCATTGATCCACTACAAGTTTAAAATCCATTTTTGATGTTTTGATGGGCTAGACCTACTTATCATATGTTTTAAGAAAATCTTTAAATTAAATTCACCAAGTTCAAAAGCGAACAACACCCACTTGCTCAACATTGCATTAAAAGCTTATTTTAGATCCACCAAATTCAAACCCCAATTGTTGTTTTTATGCAACAATCAGTCCAATTGATTCAAGTCCTAGTGTTGTGGTCTTGCTTGCACAAAAGATAATTACATTACACTTGTGGATTGCCTTTGTTGATCCAACCCAAATTGCCATGAAAAACCAAAAAGTGGAGCTAAGAATTAATTTTTTTAAAGATCAAGATTAAGTAGACTTGCTCAAGTATGTTTTCAAATTATGCATTATCTTCCATCATCCCAAATATCTACAAGCAACTTATCACATAAGGACTCTACTGTTTATGGCAAGTTTGAATTTTGAACAAAAAACCTCCCTCAAGTTGGATTCACACCAAGGGTGGCACCTAGGGTAACAAACTTGAATTTTGTGTTGTTGCATAATACTAATGACAATGAAATAATGAAAAACATAAATTGATTTTATGAAAATGATTTGAATGAAAATATTGAATGACATTGCATGCAATTTGAATTGAATTCAAATACATAAAAAAAGGAGCCATATGATGGGTAACTATCACATACAGTTCCAGTGGGGCGGGGGGGATTGTGTATTATGGGTACCTTTAGATTGCTTTGAAGGGCAACACAAAAATAACCCCTATCCAACCTCATTCTATTGCATGAAATCCATCGTTGGTTAGACAACTATTTGGCTATGCCATTTTAGGTTTTGTTTGCCTTAATGATGGTGTTTTTAATCTTTATTTATTTATTTATTTTTTGGCATTGATATTTTGGGGGAAATAAATACATTTTTGCTACACCTTATTTACAAAGTGAAAAGAGCTGCACTTTTTTCCCTTCATGGGTAAAGGCATAGGCTCAAAGAATTTATATTTTTAATTTTCCAAATAAAATGAACACTTCAAGGCCATACGATTCATATGTTTAAGCCCTTCACTTGCCATTAAGAGCATACACATAAAAAATAACAAAGAAAGGGGGTATTTAGCCTTTGCAATTCCTTTGATAGTAGAGTTCTAAAGGCTCATTGAGGAAGGAAGAAACATAACACAAAATAGATTTTTCTTTACTTTTAAACTGCTTTTGAATTGCTTGATTTCCTATCATGAATAATTTCGATAATGCATACCGTGCATGCTTTCTAATTGGTGTTAATTGGCAATGAAACCAAGGTTATAGTATGAAATAAAATGGTGCAAAAAATAAGATGCAAAGATCAAATCAAATCGATGAAGATCATAGGCCATAAGTTTTCTTTTCTTTTCTTTGTTGTGTGTTTATGGCCTTAGATTTTTGTTTGCTCACTAATTGTTCTTATGTGGTTTTACACCACTAACCATGCATTTATTTCTTTTGAGAACTGCGTTAAGAAGTAAGCTATATATATATATATATATATATATAACTCCCTAACTTTCCTAACTTTAGTTTGATTTCCAGCCTCCTATAGTTTACGAAGGCAACAAGTTTTGTTTGATTTAATATGCATACTAGCATATCAAATGAAGGGCTTATAGGTTAATTAATTCAAACGCACTACTCATAATGGTGATATTGTACCTGTTTGAATATTATTAAGCTTATATTTTATAAAACTAAAGTAATAAAATTAAGCTAAAATGCTTTACAAATATACATAACACGCTACATGTTGAATATACTTAGAATAACCTTTATGAACTACCTGCAACTTGGTAGTTAATTTCAAATTCAAATTCCATAGAATTGAATTCAATTTCAACTTAAAAGAAACATGATGCAAATTGGTGAACAAGATATTGAAAATATGCTTGTCACTTCTATTGTTCATGAGCATGGTATTAAAAGAAAACAATTCCAAAAACACCAAAAAAAAAAAAAAAAAAACCTTTCCATTCCATTCAAAACATATTTCAAACCAAAATCTATTTTGGTAGGACGAGACTACTAAAGAACCTTAAACCCTTAAACACATCTACCTTAGATACCAACTCTAATGTTATCATCATAACAAGCAAACACAATTGGTAATGTTGAATTGAGATTGTTGCCAAAAAAATTGACAAGGCCTTTGAATATGGGTGCTTTATCTTTTGAAGAAGCTATTTGGTTATACCTTCAACAATATCCCCAATATCTAGAAGACTTTTTTTAATAACAATTATTCCATTTTTAAAAGATTTTCCAAATTTGCCAAATTCATTTAGGGGGTTAATCAATTTAGTTCTAACATAACAAACAATATTGTAGTCCATCCAATTATATTCACACATATATTATGTTGGAAATGTTGATTGATAAATTATAATTCACAAACTGTAATTGCATACACAAGCTTGGTATGAAGGTCAATTGAACCCAATGCGGGTTCAAATGTGGATTTCACATAAACCTTTAATATGATGGGTTTGTATATTTAGTTCAAGCAATTAAAAATTCAATAACATGTTTATCACCAAATAATATCATTCTATGGATCATGCAAACAATGATATCTGGGAAACAATTTTATAAGTTATATTTGTATAACTCAAATATTAGTCAAATTGTGAAAATAAGATTTAATTTGCCTATTAATTTGATCCATTATATCTTTTTTGTCCTCTTGGTACATGTAAATTGACGTTTTATTTTTATTGATGTTGAATGCATGGAAACCTAGAATATTAAGCATTTTCCCCCTATTGTATGTCCATAGATTTGCACATGTGAATGTGAATTTATTTTTTTGGGAAAATTTTGTCATTTCTTCAACAAAAAAGTGGGAAAATTTTGGAAAATGTGTTTTTCTTATACAAATTCAACTAACTTTGCTATTTTTTTGGAAAAGCTTGCCAAATATCATTTGATATCACAAATATGTGAAATTTGTTGTACTTTTGTGAAGTTTTGACCCCTCCAACCCCCCTAATTTTGCCCACTTTCACCATATTTTTCAAATCACCATATTTAAACATTAGTTCCTAGCTTGTTTCACCAGAACATAGAAAGTTTCCTAACAAAGCAAAAACCCTTGCTTGTAATGCACAATGGCAAATATCAAATTAAAAGTGGGGAATTTTACATCAACTCACATGCTTAACTTTGGTCAAAAGAGACATTAAAAATTACATTCATAAAATTCAATGACACACAACTCCATCCACACATGTTGTTTGAATGAATGAGCTTTACCAAAATCACCCAATCAATGATTCTTGACAATGGAAGTTGTATACATTAGCAATTTAGAGGTTTTTGATGAGTTTTCCAAATTTACAAGGTGATATTAATATATCATATTTTGGCAACTTCTTGGCAATAAATTTCATAACTATCATTTGGAATTTTTTTGACTTCAAATTATCTTGAAATTGAAATTTCTACAAATAATAGGTACCTTATGATTGAATGTTGTAGATTTTAAAATTGAAATGCGATATTGATTATTGCTATACTATTTCATATCTTTAAAAATATATAAAACACATGTGAATATAAAAATTACATTCAAATTATTGACATTTAACACATTCAACATTGATATTTTGTTTTAAAGTAGTAACACTATGATTTTTTCAAATTTTTTTTTCCTTTCAGAGGAACTTATCAAAAACCATTTAAATTCCTTTTTTACATGCAAGCATACAAAATGGAATAATACAATTTTAGAATTTGTAAGACAAATTTAGACTAAACTTTATGCAAATATATTGTAAATGAACTACTTTACATCTTGGGCGAGTGAATTTTCCCAAAACTCCCAAAAGAAAATGCGGGAAATAATAATAAAAAATAAAAAATAAATTATAGTCAGGGAGATTCCTTATCTTTAAAGGATGAGCTTCAAACCAACACCTAAAAGCTCACCTTGCAAGTGCCATGGTAAGTTATAGAACCATATTGCCTTCCTTTGAAAGATGGGTTGTATGGACCCTAGTACTTGGGTAGGCTCTTATCTTTCTACCCACCAAGTGGTAGTTAGTATGAAAAGTTTAGGGCTAAGGTAATGAAAAGTTTCAAAGACATGTCTTAACCCATACATACCTTTTATTTGGATCATGTTTTTGGAAAAGGATGAATAGTGGGTGAGCATGGTTGTTCCCTATGTACCAAGTACTAGCCATCCACATCCATCTACCTACTTAGTAGCCATCCATTGGCCTTACCTACTTACCTACCTATATAGTAATGATTTTTCTTTCCTTTACCTCCTTACCCACTTACAAGCTCACATGGAAACCATGATGTGTGATATAATATAAACTTTCAAGAAGCTACTACAAAGGTTTTTTTACTCTTTGGGTTAGGGTTGGAGGGAATGAAAAGGGGGAAGGTAGGAAGTCCAAATTTGGTGTTATGAATATAACTAAAATATAATAGTTGTAAATGTTATTCATATTCTTTGTCTAAGGATTTTGGAGGAAATGGGGAGTCGTGATTTCATGATCTATCAATGATGGGTTGCAATAACAATAATTCTTTTTATTCTATTAGAATAATGTAATAAATTATTCATATTGAATTGGTTTTTAAAAAACTACCATGTAATATATTTATCTTTGTAATATTTACGTTTTTATCATGCGCTCAAAGGTTTTTTTTTCCTTTCAATTTTGTGTCGTAAAAAAATTGGTGCAAATTTATTTAAAAATTAGCAGAATTTTTACTAAAGAGCAGATTTTTTTTTGAAAAAAAAAAAAACAGAATTGGTTTGGAAAATAAAAACTATGAATAATCAGCATGTGCAATAGAGTTTATCAAATCAAATTTGTCATAGAACAAAATTTTCAAACACATTGAAATTTTTTATTTTGAAAGGTTTCCAAGGGGGACATTAATTGTTAAAATCTCAAATACTTGCATCAAACAAGGGTTTTTGAGGTATTAAGTGAGGGAATTTTTTTTAATCCTTACCATTTTATTACTTATTTTTTAAATATGTAAATACGTAAGTTGACCCATATTTAAATATAATTTTTGTTTGCATGCAATTTCAATACTATATATTCATTTAATTTTAAGTTTAGTAAGCCTAGAGTTGAAAAGGAAATCAAGAATTTTTCTTTCAAAGGTGGATGATTTGCAAAGTGAGTTGTGTGACATGCAAAATTATCTACCTTAATGCCTTTCAACAATCCATTTTGTTATATGCAAGGTCAACAAATTTTGTGATGAATGAATATTGATATGATGATATTGACCAATGCAAATATAATAATTATCCAACAATCGATGTATGGGACCTTATATTTTTATTCATATATTTTTATTTTGTAAATTCAAAAAAGAATGACCCCCTTTAGAAAGGTTTCAAACTTCTCCATTCTTGAAATAGATGACCTACATAATGAGATTTTGGATGCAATAATTTTCCAATCTTTTTGTAATCTTTTGAACTTTTTTTGGGGGGAAAATGATAACATATTAATATTTGTTTGTGCTCTATGATTTATTTTTGTTTTTTTTTCTTCATCTTATCGACAAAAGGTTTAAATTCTATTGTCATGCCCATTAATATTTTAATGGCGTTGTAGTTCTTTTCCCATCTTCTTACGAATCCATATCCAAATATATTGGTCACATTTTTCACAAAATGCAACTTGAATTCAACAAAATGGCGAGCTTTTTAAATTCTTGCAATCATGTTAAACAAAAAAAAATGGGCACACAATATTTATCTCATTATAAACATTATAAGTATTTGAGTAACACAATGTTATTGTATGCATGTTATAGACAAGTTTGAATTGGTCTAATGACTTCAAGACCTTTGCAATTGTTGTTCACCAAACACTCAACTTCTCAACAAAATGGATTCTAAGTCAACATACTTCCCAACTTCCCAACAAAATGGATCCTAAGGCAACATACTTCCTTCGATGTATATTTTGGATAATCAATGCTTGAATCTATCCTACGTATATGACAACCCATGTTAGGATTTTGCTAAAAGGTATCATAAAAGGGCCTTTAAAGTTGAGAAAATAATCCGACCGTTCTTTATGAAAAAGGAAGCTAGCAAAGTGAATGTCTTTTGAAATATAGAATAGAAGTCTTCATGAGAACTTTGATTGATTCAATAGCCTCAATGTGATATAGTCTTCTCTTGCCATGTCTTAATACTCATCAGTTCAAATAGATTACGGAATTTCCAAAACATTTGAAAATGTGTATAATAAGAATGGTCTTTTTGTGAAAGCAAGCAATTTCCCATGAAGAAAAGAAAATTAATTATGACTTGCGAAAAAAAAGAAAAAGGGAAGCACTATTGCATGCATGCGTGTTCAGGTTGGATGTCTTTCAGTAAGCCAACAACTTGCTGCATAGTAGGCCGCTTGGCGGGGAGTTCTGCAGTGCACAAGTAGGCTATTCTGAGCATCTCCAGCATCTCACCTTCTACAAGGCTTGAAACAATCTTGGAATCTAGACACTTGTACCCTTTCTTATCGCGTACCAAAGTGCGTACCCACCCAACCAAATTTCCACCACCATAGCTATCACTAAACTTGTGTCTCATTGGACTCTTCCCAGTCACCAATTCCAACAACACAACTCCAAAACTATAGACATCAGTTGCGCGGGTTGTTGACTTCCATAATTGACCATATTCTGGTGGCATGTAGTAGCCAAGATTGTTGTTGCTGCTGCCACCACTGATTGCAGTAGTAAGGGTGTTTTTGAACCGCTTGCCAGAGGAGTTCATTAGAGTTGCCATGCCACAATCTGCAAGATGAGCTTCATAGTCTGAGTCCAACAAAATCTTACTTGCTTTTACATTATGGTGAAGCACATGTGGGTAACATCCATGGTGCAGAAATGCAAGTGCCCGAGCAGTTCCAAGTGCAATTCGGTGTCGGATTTGCCAATTTAATGTATGTTTAACCATGTTCTCCTCATCTGGGTTCTCCCAGGTATCATCCATCCAGTCATCTGGATTGTGTGTCCCTTCAAAAAATTCAAAAACTGGGTCAGTAAAAACACTCTATGAAAAAATTGAAAATGCATATATATTTTTCCTTTCAGCTTTTGCAACTTTCAAGTGCTTATGCACAAGTTATTATTAGGTCAAGTCTCAACTGGTAATCTGGTATCAAATGGTTGAGAGCAAGCAGCTCATTGTGTAATAGCTCTTCCTCTTTATGGCAAGTTCCAACAAAAATCATGAGAGATGATAAAACTACATAAAAACTTGGTTAGGTAATTTTGAAGCCTAAACCCTAAACTGAGTAAAAACTCACTTAGGTCATTCTAATTTGTTATTAAAAGGCAGTTTAGAGAGTACAGCTAGGTCTCCAGCTGCCACCCACAAATTGATTCCCAGTTCAAGCCAAAATTGTACCCCCAAAATGGATGTGAAGTCTCTTCCCTCTGGGCTGACCCATCTAAGGCTGCTCTCTAATTCAGGGTTTAGGGTTTAGGATTTGGAGAGCACATTATTTTTGCAAAGTACAAGGACATGTTTTCTGAGTTTACCACATGGCAATAGAAGTACATAAATTATTCCTAGATCTTCAAGCACAAGAAGAAACATTCAGCTGTGCACTCAGATAAATTGATCTGTTTCGTAAGGTTAATTATACAAGAAGGGGACAGCTAAGAGGTCAAGTAGCAAAAGGGGGAAAAAAAACCTTCTGGAAGTTCATGGAGATGGCGATGCAAGTCTCCATTCTCAAGATATGGATATATAAGAAGCTGCTCAGATGCAACAAGGCAATACCCAATGAGCGGAACTATGTTGGGGTGCTTGATTTTGCCCAATGACTCCAGTTGTGCAGCTTTCTCATACTCATCTCCTTCAAGGCTAGTGCCATCAAACAAAACCTTGATCACAATCCGATACCCACCAGGCAGAACTCCTTTGTAAACAGGGCAACAACCATACACGCCATCATCATCATCATCATCATCATCATCAGCAGCAATCTGAGAGTCCTTGTGAAAACCAAGTGTAGCTTGCAACAGATGGGCAAAACTGAGGTTCAAGAGTGGCTTCTCAAAGATGATGATGGGAATGCTCCCAGGCTCACGCACATTTGCAGCCCATAAGCTTGGATCCCTGTCAAATGGCATTGTACCCAAAACGTATTTTGAAACTGGCTCTTTTCTTGATGGAGGAAGTTTTGTTCGTCGTTGTCGCTGCTGCCATCGTGTCCAAAACAAAAGAATTGTGACTACTGATGCAAAAACTGTAAGTACAAATCCCATTACAATCCCCACTATCACCCCAGCCTCCAGATGCAATGGGGATTTCGTATGTATTGAGGGAGGAGTTCCAGCAGTCTGATCAGGAGCAGGAGAGAAAGCAGCAGCATGCGATTCACATGGTCGGTTCACGATGTTCCCACAAAGCAGCAAATTTCCTTCAAGTGAAGAAATGTTCAACAACTGCTTAATCTCCGGTACTGACCCACTCAGATTATTGTAAGAAAGATTCAAATAGCTGAGAGAATTGAGTGACCCAAGCTCCACGGGAATTTTGCCAGTAAGATTATTCCAGGACAAGTCAAGGTACTGAAGCTTTGAAGCATTTGCAAGCACAGTGGGAATGGCACCATCCAATTGGTTGTGTGACAGATCTAGCTGCAGCAGATTCAGCAAAACTCCTATTGAGCTAGAGATTGGGCCTGAAATACCAGTCCCTGACAGATTCAGATATGTAAGGTTTTCCATGAGGTTGAAAGCCATAAATGATGATGATGATGATGATGATGTTGAAAATGTGTTTCCAGCAAGTCCCAAATGGGTGAGGGAGCGGAGCCCACTCAGCATTTGTGGAAGAGTTCCATTGAGATGATTGCTTGAAAGTTCGAGCTTTTCAAGTACCTGCAATGCTCCAATTGTGAAAGGAATGTCACCAGAGAAGCTGTTACTGTGGAGATCCAGTTCGATCAGGTAAGGATTCAAATTGGTTGGAATCGGACCTGTGAAGGCATTGCTCCCCAATCTCACAATTGTCAGATTTGTGTATGCCAGAAGACCCTGAGGAAGGTCTCCATCCAGAGAGTTGTTGCTACAATCAAAGAATTTCAATGTGGTGGTGCCTTCGCCTTGTGGTGGAGGATCACCGGTACCAGCACCAGCACCAGCACCCCAGGGGAGTGGTGGCAAAGCACCTGCAAATCTGTTGTTTGCAAACGAGACTGATTCCAACAGAGGAAGGCTGAGAATAGATGGTGAAATGCTACCACTCAAGTTGTTTGATGTGAGGAATAGTGTGCGTAGCTGAGGCATCACACTGAAGTCTGGAAGAAGGGATCCCTCAAAACCGTTTCTAGAAAGATCCAAAGAATAGAGAGACACCAGCTTTGTGATTTCTAATGGGACATTGCCACTCAGACCATTATTGCTGAGATTGAGCACTTGCAGGCGTACACAGAAGTTGAGAACTTGAGGAGGGATCCCACCTGTAAGCAGGTTTGAGGAGACATCCAGAACTTGCAAATCCCAAGAACTCTGAAGCAATGGAACGGAGCCTGATAGATGGTTTTCTTTGAGATTCAGCAGCTGCAAACTCCAAAGCTTGTTGAATGAAACAGGAATCTCTCCAACAAGCTCATTGAAGGAAAGATCCAGCAATTTCAATTGACCCAAACTGCCGATTGAAGATGGAATGCTGCCATTGAGGTTATTGTATGCCAGTAAGAGGAAAGTGAGGCTGGTAAGATTCCCAATGTCAGATGGAATCTCGCCCATGAGTGAATTGTTGACCAAGTCCAGCACCTTGAGTGAACTCAACATACCAAGAGTACCTGGTGGAATAGTCCCTTTCAATCCTTTTCCATTGATGGTGATGGATGAGATCCTCTGCTGCTGAGAGCACACAATACCTGGCCATTCACATGCTGGTACTGAGGAATTGAAGCCAAGTGCAGATGGATCCGGAGACACATTCTCCAGAAACATTGTGAGATGCTGCTGGTCTGCAACCATCAAGTCTTGTGCACACCCATCGCTGACAAGGAGAAAGCATACAACAACCAGTAGCACAAGATTTCCTGGTCTCATCACATGGACACCCATCATCTTGAATGCTCTTCTTCTTCTTCTTCTTCTTCTTCTGCTGCTGCTGCTGCTAAACTTCTTCTCCCTCCTCTTTCTCTCATACATTCAGAAAACACCATTGAATGGTGGCCAGAAAGTCAATACCTGAAACCCAAACCCTGAGAGAGGATTGAAGGAGTTTAAGAAAAGCTTTCAAGACTTGGGTGTTGTGGCCCTGTCTCTGTGGAGAGGAGTGTGTGTGTATCTGAGAGATCTGTAGTTGCATGCATGCATGTGAGAGAAAGAGCCTTGTAGAGATTTTCTGGACTCTGGATCTCCTAGGTTCTGTTGCCATCAATGATTCACAGTTGAATAAAAGCTTCATGACACATGTTTGCTGAGAAAAATCTGATTTGCTCACCTCCCCAACCCACTCACAAAGAAGATCTTATGAGGCTCCTTCACAAACACAATGATCCTCTCTGTGTCCCCACCGACTCTTCAATTACCTGCAGATCATCAAAACCAAGAAGAATTAGATGAATGCCCTGGACTTGGCATTCATCATGTTTGGAACTGCGAGCACAGTCAATCAGTCTCATGATGCCATGCTCTCTCTCTCTCTCTCTCTCTCTCTCATCATCCCCTCCCTTCCCCTTGCCTGATGATCATCTTGCCAAGCAATTCTTACCTTCCAAAGGGAAAACAGAATAAAAGTCCTTGACCATGTTCTTGCTAACAGCATCAGATTCTTCTTCTCCAAAACATTTTGAAAAAATAAAAATAAAAATTGTAATCAAGAGCACATTTGATCGAGTGAGTCTCTGCCAAACAAAACGATACTAGAGAAGTTTCTTTCACATAGCTCTCTCTTTCTCTCTCAAAATTTCTACGAGAATTCTGGACACCATCTTGGTCATGGGTCTTATTGCATCATTTCCAAAAACTTGCAACAACAAGAAGAATAATGAAAATGACATGATCCAACCACTGTTTCTTCTCACTCAAAACTCGCAAACAATCCCCCCACCCGCTGCCAGATCTTCTTCTCTCCTGCTGCTACATACAAAAGCTCCAAAAACCCACAAAGCTCCAAAAACCCCACCAAAAAAAAAAAAAACAGACTCAAATCACTTGCAGTTGTCTACACAAAACCAAAAAAAACCCAAAATAACCCACCACTTCTCAAATCTTCAACAAGATCATCATCACAACAGCTTGTATTTCATTCAGCAAACAAAGTCCTCTTGACTACCCATTAAAGCAAAATTAGCTTTATCTAAATAGGTAACTGAATATTGTTTTTTCACAGCTTTTGTTTCATGATTATTAGCTTTGGGTTTTTTTTGGATTTGCTTTTTTTGAGTTGATGATGCAGTGCACAGAGAATTACAGCAATACCATTCACCCATTTTTGGCTTCATAATAAGGTAAAGAATAGATGTTGGCTCTGTATGAAATGCAACCCACACCACCATCCCTGCCTCCCATTATGGCAATAGTGGGAGGGTTCTTACCCCTTACAAGTAGGCATAATTTCCCTCCCATCCTTGAGAAGTTGGCATAGTATTCCTCCCAATTTCTAGGAGGGAAATTGATGCATATAAGGTGCCCTCCACATACACTACAAATTTTCTCTGAGTGCTTTACAAATTTTGCAGTTCTTAGTTCATAGGTAAAATCTAAACACCTGCTGAATTTTCCTCCAAATGTCGGTGACCAAATGAAAACTACATTGTTTTCATAGGGGTCTCTTCTTCCTTGGGCAATTGAGACACTTCACCGGAGGCCTCACAAGTGTGTAGGGTGGTAACAGCCGCTCAAGGGCTGGGGGTTGTTCTTCCCAAAATAACAGACCCCCGACCGAGCCTGGAGGTCAACAAGAACCCATTATTTCATGAACGCCTCAGCCCAAGGGTGTTGCACTGAGCTATGCATCGTGTTGTGTCAATGTAGCTTGCTTGCTTGCTCGCTCGATTGATGAAGGCCCAACAATGACAATTAATCCCCGATGATTGAAGGAGTATAATTCTCAATGAAAGAATCGGAACTCCCTCCCAAAGAAACAATAAATGGGAATGATCCTAAGTGCTTTTTTTTGTTTGGAAAGATGATATTTTGGCTTGTGTTGAAAAGGGCGAATGGAGTTTTGCAGCTACCACTGCCCTTTTTTTTATTGTACCACACGAGGCTCTACGCTACTCCTGCCTCCTTGCTTTACTCACTCACCATCAACACCTATTCCATCATCATCACCATCATCAACACCTATTCCATCATCACCACCATCAACACCTATTCCATCAGCATCACCACCATTATCATCATCATCATCAATTCATGCTCTCTTTTCCCCCCCAAGTTGTTCTTTCTTTCCTCAAATGTTTTGGGGATTGCAAAATGACACAGTCCTCTCATCATCCATCATCTGCTGTGTGTGTGTGGGTTTGTCAGTAGTAGGGGTGTGTGTGTAATAAAAATGGTGTACCAAGAATGTGATGATGTATTAAATGATGATGTTTTAGTTACTCTTCATTGTCCAATGGGTGATTGGTACTAGGTAGGTAGGTAGCACATCAATGTTTCAATGTTGCCAAATTTTATGATGTAGGTAGTAAGTAGCAGCCAAAATGGCAATTATCCAATATGAAAGTTTAAAAGTTAAAAAAAAAGAAAAAAAAAGAAAACATCCTTTTTCTATAACAATTCTTCAAAATACTCATCACTGGAATAAAGGCTCAAAGTCACCATATTTTTGAGGAATTGTTTTTGCCATATTTAGACCATAAGTTTTTAGCAAGTCACAATATTATAATAGGGTTTTAAATTTTGGCTACTTTCCTCTTTGACTTGTAACCAAATTTGGCTAAGTCCCTTTGTGGATGCTTGCCATTTCACCTACCTCACAAAATAACCCTATTTGTACACCCACCTCTAATATTTACCATTTTTGATCCACTATCTACTTACTTTTAGTAGTTATGTTGTTGGCCAGGGTTTATTGGCCTTGCATACCAAGGCAAGGATATTGTGTCTAGATTCATTATAGAGTAATAATAGTAGTAGCTTAAGGGATTGTGGTCCCTAGACAATAATAATAGGTCTATTTTTTATATGAGGATTTTTGAAAGATGATCTTTTGGCTGGTGTTTAAACTTGAGATTAGTTATAGAGTTATAATATCTTGAAGGATTTTGGTTTTTTTTTTTTTTTTTTTTTCGAGGGTTTTTTTATAGTTTTAAATTTTTATAATTTTTTGTTTTTTTTTTTTTTTTTTTTCCCGAGGATTTTTTGAAGATTAAGGTACTAACCTATTGTGGGTGTTAGTTCATCTAAGGTGATCATTGTCTCCAAAGAGAAGAGAGAATTCAAGCAATTATATTGTGTCCATTTGGGTTGTTGTTGTGTTTCCTCTTGGCAAAAATTTATATTAGGCCTCCGAGAAGAAGAGCTGTTGAATTTATTTCCCTAGAAAACAAGGGGCGTGTGTCACACTATGGCTTCCCCATTACCTTGATTAAGGCAAAAGAAGAATTATGGAAACTCAACTATTTCACCATTGCAAAAATAATAATCTTCAAAAAGTCCTCTTAAAAAAATAAAAAAAAAAAACCAAAATCCTTCAAGATATTATAAATTTGATAACTAATCTCAAGTTTCAACACAAGCCAAAATTATCATCTTTCAAAAATCCCCATATAAAAATAGACCTATTATTATTACTACCTAGGAGCCAAAATCCCTGAAGCTACTACCTTAGTACCTTGGCCAATTCGACACTAATTATACTATTTTCAGAAATGTTGAAAATTTCAAAATTGTTTCTTCCAAATCAAAAAAATATTGTGAAGGATAATAGTGAATATTTAGGGACATTCCATTTGTTGAAATCAAAATTTCAAAACAAATTAATTATTCGATGGACATGTGTTGAAATGGCCAAGATACTAGGGTATACTCTATAATGAATCTAAACACAATATCCTTGCCTTGGTATGCAAGGCCAACAAAACTTGTGAACCATTTTGGACTTGCATATCATATATAAGCTCTTGTTTTCCAAAAAAGTGCCAAATTTGCAACCAATTCACAGCCATTTTCTAAATTTGTAGAGTAGAAATTACATACCAGTACATTTATTATTTATTATCGGTAACGCCAATTCACTTCAGTCAAGTCGTCCATGGAAAAGCATCCAATAGCACAAAGAAAGCAGCGCCAAACAATCACACACGTCGTTGCCTATAATTGCGCTCGCCTTTTCGCGCGCGCCCCCAACACTCACCCCACCCAACCCACCTACCCACCCACCCACGTTCACCAACCAAAATCACGAACGCCGGCCGGCCGCATTGTCCGCCGTTACTAGCTGGCTAATAACCTGCTAGTGGATTACCCCGCCCGCTTCCCACACTCCACATTGACTAATTGCACCTCTTTTTCCATAAAACTCCGCCGCCGGAATTGCGAACCAAGCAATGAGTAGAACCCATTCATTCATTTTCTAGGAGAGAGAGAAAACCGAATCCCTAATCCGTCTAGAAACAAACACCACGTCAGTGACAGTGCTGTTACAGAAGAAGCACACTAACGAGATCATCCCCAAATCTGCACCCCTTGTTGACGCAACGCAAGCAACTATAGAACGCCAAACACACAGGCAGAGAGACTTACGCTTCGTGACATACACCACGTATCCATCGGCTCCTTGCCTTGGGTGTGGTTATTGCAGCAACTTCCAACTCTTAGGGCATTACCCTACCCGTAAGGACCTGCAACTTCCAACTCCTACGGCATTAACCTACCCGTAAGGACTTGCAACTTCCAACTCCTACGGCATTACCGGCTCTGATATTTTAATGTGATTGGAGGGCACCTTAGCCTGCACATTGTTTCCATGTGCTCTATTTGCACGGTGTTTAAAATAACTTGAAAATGGAATGCCTGCCAGAACAGCCATTCCATTTTCTGACATTTGTTTTCTGTTTTTCCCGTGATACCCACCAAATACCCCCCCGCCCCCCCCCTCCATACACAGCAGGTATCACAGGAATAAGACAGAGAAAACAATTGGAGAGTGTCTTTGCACTCCATAAAGCTTTACCTCACACTACCACCACTTTTTCTTGCCAGAGATGCAGCACAAACCCTGAACCAACACCCAATGTTTGCATATTGTAATAACGTCAGGCTCATTTGTGCATTGGGGAGTTACCTGAGCATATCCCACTGCATAAGATTCACCAAAACAGATCCATCAACGCAGATATGATGAAGATGAACTGAGCTTGAGACAGAGCTGTTGCCATAACATCTAGAGTGATGGGCAAGCATTTCACCAGTCATTGCCAAGTAGAAGGTTCATCACTGGGTTAATCTACTTCAAGCTGTTATCAATTAAATCAATACTGTTCATCAAAGATGCTGATTGCAGACCAAAGAATTCATCACTTCAGTCATATCTAAGATGGCAGGTGGTGTAAGGATGGGATCCATGATTGACTCCCCATTTCATGTGTCATGCAATGATCGATCTGCCAAAACCTGAGAGAAAGACAAGACAAAGAGCCAACTTTTAGCTCTGCTAACATTCCAATTGTTAGACATCTATCAACAGTTGCTACAGTGGTGTATGGTCTCTAATCCAGATTAGTTCTCACCATACTCTCCATTCTGGAACATCTAAAGTTTCTCTAACATGACTTTCAGATTTGGATCCTTGGAACGTGCACTCTGCAGGAAATTCCTGAGATCAGAAACTTCAGACCTAGACTGCTGTCAGACAAAGTGAGGGTCAGTACCACAACATAATTTTCTCTTTGCCTTAAACATGGCATCCAGTTCATTAGTCAACTTAGAACTGAAGCAGAAAGACTTGAAAATTTGTTGAATCCTATTACAGTTGTATCAAGAAAAACATGGAATATCAAAACAACTATGATGCAGCAACCCAATATGGGGCATGTGTGTGTGTGTGTGTGTGTGTGTATGTGTACATACCAGTTCACGAGGGCGTCCTGTACCAAAGATAGACTGCCTGCTGCAATACCAACATTTCCACAAGTGAAGTGAATGCACTGAAAAATCAACAAGACCAAAAGTGTTTGTGCTGAACAAATGGGGGGCCTCAATTGTCCTATCTTTATGTCACCTTTTCCAATTGCACAAGGTGAACTGATGAACAATTTTTAGAACCACTCCAAGATTGTGGGCTTACAGCATTCACTCAAATTTGAAAAGTCAAGGATGTTTGCCATGATGAATCTGGAGTGTTTTACTGGAACCTACTCACCTAGCTGGTGCAGCACAGGCAGTTTTCTTGTCTGTCTGTGCATGCTGTGACCTGGGCTTTAAGTTCAGCTTGGGACGTTTCTGGTTGGAAAATAGCTCCATACACTGGTGCATAGTCCGTTCACCCAGTGATGCCACCACACTGAGTTCAGCTGCCAATACATGGAGGTTGAACTGACGTTCCATCTTACGCCATTGCTCCAATGGTCTGGATGTTTCATGTTCTTCCAACCATGCAACAACAGCTTGTGGTGTACTGAGCAAACCAACTAGTGTGGGATCTGCAGCAACTTCCACCAGTGTCCACACCACTTCTTGGGTCTCTTCACACCACTCTGGCACCTTCTCCAGTGCCCGTTGCTCACCAATGATTGAATATGCTGCAGCACGCAACGGACGTGCAATTGTATGCAAGTTACCCATGGTTTTGTCAGATGAGCTGCTGACACCACGCATCACAAGACCATTCCTCAGGCTGGGCCTGTACTTGGAAATGACACCCAATGACCAGGTTGATTCATTGCTCAAGGCAGTGTTTGCAAGCTCCAGCTGCACTTGCCGCTTCTTTATGTTGAGGTTTGGATTTCTGCCACTCGAGATTGTGGGATCCAGAATCAGTTTGCCTCGATGCACAAAAAAATTTCTACATACATCTATCAGTTCGTCATAAGCAAAAAAGTCTCGATCCCTACTCAATACTATACCAGAACTACCAACTGCAAGTGCTGCCAGAACATCATCTGCATCTGCACCCATTGGCCTCACGACATGAACACCATGCTTCTGAAATGATTCAAATAAGAAGATGTCCGCTCCAAGCACCACCCTCCTTCTTTCATTCCTCAACTCTTTCTCACACCGCGTATGCCATTTTTCAATTGCCTGATCAGTCTTTACATCTGCATCAATGACAAGCACAACCTGCATATTGGATCCACGCACAGCTGCCACAAACTTATCAACAGCTTTGTCCGCATCTGCCAATGCTCTCCATCGGTCTTTTTCTGTGCTAGATACATCCCAGAACTTATCAATCCAGTTGAGCCCATCCATGTACAGGGTCCTCCCCATACTTCTTGAACCCGTTGCACACACAGTTCTGTAAATCAAAACCCAAGAGTCAGTTTGATGAAAATTCTATACAGAAAGATTCTCAACTCTTGGTCCTCCCTTTAGCCTGATGTAGGCATGTACCGCCAGCCAAGATTCCTGCAGGGATACAGCAAGTTTCTTGCAAATTTCAGCACAAAGAAACATTCTAAAATGTTCTGCCCAAGCTGCTTATAAACTTCAATATTCTGAAATGATCTGTTGAATCCATTTTTGGCTTGACCACCTTTATGAACCACAGTTATTCATATAACCAAACTTGCTGTGATTGATGCTTGCCACACCTAACCAGCAAGAGATCACAATCGAGCATGTATCATATATGGACTTTGTTGACTCCAATTGTTCATCATACCAATTGTTGTCTGGACCAAAACTAGACTTCAACCTGATTGTGTCAAAGTCGCCAAATGAGTAATCTGATGATTTGCATTGGGTGGGTGACAACCACAACTTGCCAGGGAAAGTCCAGACTTGAACTAACCAGTGTCAAAAGAATCCTCTTTTTTCTGGGCCCAGTATCAATCAAATCCAACTTGCCTAGAAGGTTACATGATGAATTTGAACACCTGACATTGCATATAACTCTGTTTGATCAACCTACAAGCAATTCAATTTGCAGATGTCCAAGTTCAAGGGAGCTGGTACTTTAGTGTAGCCCAGATGACAGCTCAGACACTTGAAAAAGGAAGCAGCATGGCACTGACCAACTTCTTGGTGATAGAAAACAGAACAGGATATTTGGTTCCTGCCCATGGGAGAAGGTCAAGCAGTTTCCAATCTACAGTTCTTCGCAGTTGCTTAAGAGAAGTAACAGAAGGAATACCAGAGTGAGGAAACCATTTGTATGATGAGATCCATGATCCTAAACTTTAAACACTTCAGTACATTGACATCAAGAGAGAGACAGAGAGGGGAATGTTCATTGTTCAGAGAAGGGAGAGAGAAAACGATAAGCAATAACCTCACCTTCTCACAAGCAGGCGGTAATTTGCTGCAAGGAAATCAGATCTGCTGTGCCAGCAGCTGCTACAACCTGAGACATATCTCCAAAGCCAATTCATGGATTCAGCTCTTATGCATTACGCTGCAGCCAAGAAAAAGTATAGAAGAACACCATAACCTAGCCGATCTCTTGCGAATTGCACTGCATGTCAATTGTATCGATGGCGCAAGGAATCCCCCTTATCACGTAAGACCCTCAAACTCAATAGGAGCAGCAGAATTACAGTCAGCGACAACATCCTCTTCAAAAACAACTGCCGAATGCATATGTCCTGTTTCTATCATTGTTTTTTGGTGAAGGTCATGAGAGTTTCGTACCTTAAAATCAAAAGGAAAAATTCAGCTTCTTCTCAAGATCCTGCACTTCTTCTTCGTCTTGTTCAACAACATCGTCTGAACCCGATCATCCCGTGAAAGAAGACCACAAAATCAACACGGTACGATAATATTACAAAACATTACAGTGCAGTTGCAGAACAAGAAAACTGACTGAAACACAGTGCCGTTGCTCCTCGTTGTTGCGATCCGATGGAAAGAGACAGTATTATCTCATCAACAGCAAAGAAAGACACTCCACATGACAACATGAAAAGATACTCCAAATCAATGATCGTTGCTACTTACACAAAGCTTCTTTCTCTCTCCAAAAACTCAAGAGTGTAGTGCGTCATCAACAACAGAAAACATAACTACGGAAATTTGAATCAACAATCTCCTACTCCTCCTCTTCCAATTCTCGCCAACTGCTTGTTGTTGTTCTTCTTCTTCTTACTTCCTCGTCAAGACCAGAGAGAGCAGCTCCAATTGCGCTGCTCGACAGCAGCAGCTATGGCGACGACAGCGGAGAAGGGGAGCGAGCAAGACCTTCGATGGAATCCCGTCGACGACGTCTCCATTTCATCCATTTTTACCGATTCTGTCACCTTCTTCGTCGTCACTCTCGGCCACCAACCGTTAAAGTCTTGGGATTATGTCATCCATTTTATAAGTGAGCATCTTACATCCAGTTTTTTTGGTTCTTACCGATTCTGTTACTTAAGGTGCGTTCACACTTGGTGTTAGGGATTCTAGTGTTGCGTCCCCCAACATCATGGTAGTCATTTAGGACTTAAACCTACTTAAGGTGCATTCACACTTGATGTTAAGTCAATATTAAATGGAAATCTAGATGACATCCTAGGTGGCACCCAATGTTAAATGGCCCATAATTTGATGTTAAGTGAATGTTAACATAAAATTTTCATGATAACCTAAGTTTAGGTCTTAAATGACTAGGATGGTGTTAATGGACTCAATGTCACGGACGTGACGGTGACAGACAGTGACGGTGCGAACTTTTCCCAACTGGGAGGCGGTGCGGACTTTTCCCAACTGGAAGACGGTGCGGACTTCTCCTTAAATGTCGCGGACGTGACAGTAACGGTGACGGTGCGAATTTTTCCGAACTTGGAGGTGGTGCCAACTTTCCAACTTTAAAGTTTCCCAATAGCGTCCTAACATTATGAATAGAGAGCTTCGAAACATTGTCCCTCACCCTCGTCAACACCAGTTGTACTTGCTCTTCTAGCTTTCTCGCTTCGAGTGTTACTAGTTATAGTTTTGGAGCTTAGAGTGTTATTCCGAGTCTTGTGTGAGTTGCCGTCCGCAACAGTTTGACGAGAGTCCACTACCAAGATGGGTGACGCTTCCAACATCCAGATGCACGACGTGGTTTCCATGCTGCAACAACTACAACAAGAGAATGCCAACCTACAAAACGCCATGGGACAGCTCCAAGTTGCTCGCGCTCCAGTCCATGTTCCAGCTTCCATAGCAAATCCAGTTCCACAAGCACCAAAAGAACCTCGAGTAAGCTTGCCAGAGAAGTTTGACGGAGATTGTACAAAACTTCAAGATTTTGTTAATCAAGTTCGACTTGTCTTTCGTCTCCAACCACATAGATACGCAACAAAAGAAACACAAGTTGGACTCATTGGATCACTGCTCACCGGAACTGCATTATCTTGGTTTTCGTCACTATTGGAGAAGGATTTTCCACTTTTGGCAAACCTTGATCAATTCTTGGAAGAATTCAGCAGAACGTTTGGAGAGAGAGATCGAGCCCTTATAGCAACAATAAAACTTCGAACACTGCAACAATGATCGCGCCCAGCTTCAGCATACGTTGCAAAATTTCAACAACTTGCATGTGACCTTGATTGGAACGACATGGCTCTCATCACCATGTTTCGATGGGGACTTCGCGACGATATCAAAACCTTGTTGCTGAACTTGCCCAAACCAACTACTCTATCAGAAGCCATTACTCAAGCAATCGATTGCAACAACCGGCTGTTTGAGCAGCGACAGGAGCGACGATTGCTCTTTGGATCATATCGAGCGGATTACACAACTCCAACCCGCCAAACATCTTCAAGCACTTCGACCCCAGAGCCCATGCAAATCAACACTTCGAGAGTTAGGAAGCTAACCAAAGAAGAGAAAGAACGACGCCGCAAGGAGCACTTGTGTTTTTATTGTGGAGGCAAGGACCACAACTTAAAACAATTGCCCTTTGAAACCTCAGGGGTCAAAGTCGCACAAATTTCGGTACACCTCAAGCACTTCTGAGCCAAGACACGAGGAAATCGAGTCGGAAAACGACAGTAGCCAGCCACATTAGGGACCGTGCGGCTGACAAGTGTTGCCATGACATTAGGTCCTATTTTATCTTCTAAACCTTCTCGTTGTTTTAATATCCCACTTAAAATATATTTTCATCCACATAGCATAAAAGTTAAAGCCTTGTTAGATTTCGGAGCCTCTACTTGTTTTATTGATAAAAAACTTGTAAAACGTCATAATCTTCCTATAGTCCCTAAGAAATACCCTGTGACGGTAGAGGTTATTGATGGTAGGCCCTTGATTTCAGGAGATGTCACTCACGAAACTAAACCCTTAGACATTATCCTAGAAGGGCACTGAAGTACTATTGTATTCAATATCATTAGTTCTCCTTCTAATCCTCTCGTCTTAGGTCTCTCTTGGTTAGAAAAGATTAACCCGGATATAGATTGGGAAAAGCGAAAACTAACATATCGAACCATAGCTTCTCATGTTTCGTCTAGACACCCTAGAAATGTCCCAAACCCGTATCCTTACCAAGTCCAAGGGTCTGCGGTCAAAGTTCCGTTGATGGTCGGTGCTCGAGCCTTTATGAGGGCTGCCAAGAATGGAAATATGTTTACAATTTATGCAATTCCGACATCTCCACCTATTCAAGAACCAACCAAGTTACCAGCAGAATATGAGGAGTATCGAGACGTGTTTGAGAAGAAGAACGCTGATACACTTCCTCAGCATCGACCTTATGATTGTGGCATCGAACTCCAAGAAGGTG
>Ga0116227_10004158_pt1 | contig 31597 bp, 20 predicted proteins | sample S1TSphgellanicum_FD_89693 | JGI IMG/M metagenome (GOLD analysis project Ga0116227, IMG submission 89693) | Host-associated microbial communities from peat moss isolated from Minnesota, USA - S1T2_Fb - Sphagnum magellanicum MG | ecosystem: Host-associated > Plants > Peat moss > Unclassified... | reverse complement strand
TTGCAAAAAAAAATATCGGTGTTGTTTTTTTTTTTTTTTTTTTTTTACAATATTTCCCCCCCCCTCTGTTTATATACATTACCCCCCCCCCCCACACACAAAAAAAAAAACCCCCCCCCCCCCCCCCCAAACAAAAACAAAAATTTAATCCCTTTCTCACATAAAGCCTTGAACCCCCTCTCCCCTCCACAACCTTTCCAAGAATTTAAAAAACCCCTGAAAAAAAATTTAAACGCATGGCTAATAATAAGATTCCTATTTCCTAAAAATGGGGGTCGTCCAGTCCGATTCGTCCAGACAAACGAAGAAATTAATTAAATAAAAGAAGCTGGGCCGGGTCGATCCCGCGACCGGCGGAAAAGAAACCGGGACTAGGTAGGTACCCTAGGTACACTTTACTAGGTAGGTACCTATCTGAAGGCTTATCCTCGACAAATAGGTTACGTAGGTACCTACTTCCCTCCTAGAGTCTAGGGGAACCTACCTAGCTAGTATAGCCTGCCTAGTCAGTCATTCATAGATGCCTAAACATAGTAGGATACGTAGATACCTAGGAAGTTGCCCTCCTGCCCGGAAACACTTGCCTTCTGCCCGCGGGCAGCGTCTCTCTCCTCTCGACTGCAAGCAGGCAGTAATGGTGCGGCCAGCACGAGGCGACGGTTTTCTGCGTACAGTACTAGTTCTCTTTCACACTGCCCAGCGCCGAGAGCTCCGGTGGGGGCGGTGGGGAGCGGGGTGGGCCGGCGATGGCGATCCGTTTCCGAATGTGTTTTTCTTCTTCACTCTAGAACAAGCCTCTAGAGAATACTCATAGTCCGGAAACTTGCGGAGGTCACAAGCTTTTTTTGTTCTTTTTATTTTGGTTGTCTCTCCGTTTTTTTTTTCCCTTTGTTTTTCTTCCGCTCCTCTCTTCTCGACAGCAGCTAGTGCTCTTTTTTTTGTGTGTAGCTGTGGATTCTCTCTGGTAGCAGCAAGCAGAGTAATAAGGTACTCGCGCGTCTGTCTGTGCAGCGGCCCGTTGTTTGGTGGCTTCGAAAGGAGAGAGAGAGAGAGAGAGAGAGAGAGAGAGTAGTCGGAAGGTGGTTGGTCTTTTTTGCTTCTTTTTTTGAGAGGATCTGAGATTTTGAGAAGTGCGTTTGTCTCTTATCTCTGTTCTGGCGTTCGTTTTTTTTGCGGGGTTTGATGAGATCTAGTAGTTCAGTTTTGTTTGCTTGCTTGCCTGCGTCTGGGCTGGTCTCATCCCGTGGTTTTGAAGATGTGAGCGATTCTCTTGTTAAGTGGTGTGTTGAGTAGAAGAGTAGAAGAAGGGAGAGATGGATTGTGGAAGCTGTTAAGGATGCGTTAGGAGGACTAGTTTGTGATGGTGAAAGAACTGGTTTCGGGATCTTGAGAGTCTTCTGCAGCAGCAGCTGTGACCCTTAGTTGTGAGGAGATAATTTTGGACTAGGAAGATGGAGAAGAGAGGAGAAGAAGAACGAGTCTAGTCGCTAAGGAAGCGAAGCCAGAGGAGAGAGGGAGAGGTGCGTGGAGCTGCTGGGAAAGAGGGCCGCCTATAGAGAGCGGGTGCGAGTTGTAATGGAGAGTAGATAGGATCAGAAGATCGAGGGGGGAGTGAAATGACATGCATGGGCAGCAAAACGAGGAGAAGAGAAAGCAGCAGCACATGTTGTCGTCCCCGCCTTCCCAACGCTCCTCTCCTCCTGGCAAAAACACCAACAGCTGCTCTGCCTACAAAGCGTGCTCCAAGGTTTAGACCCCACTCTCTTCTCCAAAAGAGTTTCTTCTTGCCTGCTGTGCTGCTCCAAGGGCCTTGTAGTATGCAAGTCCTCCTTTGGACTACTGTCCTTGCTCTTGCTTCTAGCTTCCAGAACCAGATCTGCAGCTCCAGATCTGCTTCGTCCCTAGAGTTTCCTATGGAACCTCTATGTGTAGTGATGACAGTCTGATGTGTTCCCACTCTTGGGTTTTGTCTTTGGTATATTTGTAGTTCTTGTTCTTCAGGCAAAATCTCTGAGTCATGTAGAATCATACAACAATCAAGAACAGGATTTGTCAGTTTGTCTGGGGTTTGATGATTTTGGTGTGCTGTGGTTTCTTTCTTTTCTTTTGGGGTGTGGTGATTTTATTTTTTTCGTTTGTGGTGGTCTGTCTGCTGATGATGTTTTATGATTGTGTGTGTTTCTGTGGCTAGGGAGATCGAACACTGCACATCGGGGATACAGCACTGTTCCAGGCAGGGAATGCTCCTCCCTTCATTGGAATACTGCGCAAAGTAAGTGTTGAGGAGGAGAAAGAGGATCAAGTGAAATTGAGTGTCAATTGGCTGTATCGGCCAGCCGATGTGAAGCTTGCCAAAGGTGTGGTACTGGAAGCAGCACCAAACGAGATTTTCTACTCATTTCACAAGCATGATATATCGGCTGCCTCACTGTTGCATCCCTGTAAAGTTGCATTCCTGCAAAAGGGTGTTGAGCTCCCCTCTGGAGTGTCCTCTTTTGTTTGTCGCCGGGTTTACGATACTGCCAGCAAGTGTCTATGGTGGCTCACAGATCATGACTACACTGATGTAAGCCTCTTGCTGTCTTTCTTTCTTTGTCACATGGTCTATTGTGCCACCCACCCCTGTGCAAGCAGCAATAGAGGAAGGAGAGATCCATTGATCTGCAACAAAGAAGTGCTGCTCTTGTAGCTAATCTCTACTGATCATCAGGCACCAAAGTGTTTTGTTTTTCCGTTTCCTGCATTCTTTGAATCTGTGAATCCAGTTGTAAACCCCATGTGGTGTTAACTGTCACCTTCTGCTTGTTTGGTGGATGTGTTTGAAACACTGAATTGCTCTATAGTATCATTCGTAGAAAGCTGTAGCTCATGTGAGATCATGGCTGGTGGGTTCTTGGTTCTCACCTACTGCGGGTAGCAGGAAAGACAGTAATGTTCTGAGTGTGATGAAGGTGATTGATGATAGTCTGACACTTTGTGAGTGACTTTCATAAGGTTATGACTGCCACCCATTTGTTGTGTTAGCTTCAAATTTGTTTGTTGTGGAGATTGCTCTGTGTTTCTGTAGATATATGATGTTTCTGAGTGTAATTGTCACTTGGATTGCAGGAGCATCAGGAGGAGGTAGATCTTCTTTTGGATAGGACAAAGCTGGAGATGCAGGCAGCTTCTTCACAGTCAGGAGGTGCCTCACCGAGAGCTTTAACAGGACCTAATATTCCTTCTTCTCCACAACTGCAAGTGAGTGTGGAGGGTGTGCAGCAGAATGCTTTATCCTCTTTGCCAGCAGCAGGCAAGGGAAAGAAGAGAGAGCGTGCTGATCAAAACTCGGATCCTAGCAAGACAGAACATAATGTGAAGTTTGATGATCCTGATACAAGTACTCTGAAGCGTGAGCGAAGCATGAAGTATGATAAGATTGCTACCATTCTCGACAAGGATGGAGGCCTTTTGAATGTGGGTGTGGTTGAGCACCTAGTGCAGCTCATGCAAAATGATCTTCTACAGGACGGTGGCAGGAAGGTGGCTGATGTGGTTGCACACCGTACCATGCTAGCTGGGGTGATTGCTGCAACAGAGAATTCTGAATGCCTCAACCAGTTTGTGCACCTTGGAGGCCTGTGCTCATTAGATGACTGGCTGCAAGAAGCTCACAAAGGCAAAATAGGAGGAGATGGTGGTAGTCTGAAAGAGTGTGACAAAGTAGTGGAGGATTTACTCCTGGCTCTTCTCCGAGCTCTAGATAGATTGCCTGTGGACCTTAAGGCTTTGAAAACCTGTTATGTTGGTAAATCAGTGAATCACTTGCGGAGTCACAAAAACGTAGATATTCAGAAGAAGGCAAGGAAGTTAGTAGATGCCTGGAAGAAGCGAGTTGATGCTGAAATGAATGCATCCAGTGAAGCCAAGCCAGGTTCAGCAGTTCATGGAATATCTTGGTCCTACAAGCAGTTGCCTACTGAACTTGGGCACCCTTTAACAAAGATAGGCTCTGGAGAGGTACTGGAAGTGGCAGTGAAAAGCTCTGGAGCCTTTGCAGGAAATGCAAAGGTGGCTGTGAATGGGGCAAACTCTGCAGCAGATGCTGCTGTCATCAAGCCTCTGAGTTTACCTCCAGTTAGTAGTAAAACTGCCTCTGTTCAGTCCCCAGATCTTCCAACTCTAAAAGACAGCAATTCTTCAAAATTGCCAGCTCTCAGTATCTCTCCCAATATGGTAACCAACCCGGTGAAAGAAGAGAAGAGCAGCAGTTCCAGTCATACTCCCAGCAATGGTCACTCGTGGGGAAGTGCAGGAGCTGGGAAGGGTGGTGGCAACATAGCATGGAAGGAGGATGTGAAGGCATCAGCAGCACTCTCTGTGAACGGTGGTAGCTCAAAGACTTCCAGTGCAGGGAGCCCACGTCTCCTGAATACCAAAGATCTTTCAGGAGCTGCTGTGTCAGTTGGTTCCAAGGAAGTTGGGGGTGGTGGGAAACCAATGGTCTGGAGCCGGAGTGCAAGTACCACCGAGAAGGCAGTTGTGTCAGCTGCTTTGCCAGGAACTTCAAGTTCTGCACAAAGGCTTATTGTGAGGATACCCAACCCAGGAAAGAGCCCTGTGGGTACAAGTGGGGGAACTGCAGATGCAGCTGCCCCAGCCAGCAGAGGTTCATCACCAAGTGTTCTTGAAAGGCATTCATCAACAGGCCTGGCTGATGTGCTTGAGACAAAGAATACACATCAAGCTGAAAGTCTAGCAGCTTTCTCTCCAGAAGAAGCAGGCACCAATGTAAAGGGTGGAAATGGGGTGAAATCTGGAACTGGATGCAGTGAAGACAAGAGTACTGTTGCACCTGTCAATGCTCTGGAGTGTGAGAAGAGAACATCTACTGAATCTGCTGCACATGAGAAAGTGGGAGTGAAGCAAGAGTCAGATAGTATCTCTAAAGAAACACTTACCTCTGGTTGCAGCTCTGCTGCCTTCAGAGGTGCTGGTGAAGGTTCATCACCACAAGTGGGAGATGGTTGCAAGGATGCAAATGGAACAAGTGCAGCTGATTCTGTTGAGGACAGACCTCCTAGACATTCTCAAGTGTCACCTATGGAAGTTGATGATGGTGCTATGAGTTTGTTGGCTTCGGCAGCAGCAGAAGTGGGTGGTATGGGGAGCGGAACTGGTACACTTGAAAGGGTCAGTGCTGAAGGGGAGACAATGAAAGGAGAACAACAACAGCAAAATGGGATTATGTCAGTAGATGTGAGGCTTTCACATATTAATGACTGCTTTTCTCAATGCATGGCCATGGAGATGGGTGAAGCTCTGCAGAGCAAAGATCATTCCGAAGCAGGAGTGACACACAGTGCACTCAATCATGAGATCCCATCTACCAAAGGCAGCAGAGGTGGAGGCAAGGTAGAGCTGAAGGAGCAACATGATGGCGGCAGCATAGAAAGACAGGGGTCTGTCAGCCCTTCTGATGCCAATAGAGAGGCAGAGAGCTTGTCTGTTGAGCAAAGAGGTGGGGGAGGAGAGAGGGTGGAGAAGAAGTTGATTGTTCAGGAAGGTGCTGGACAAGCTTGTGAAGCATCTTCCGATACACCTAGCACACTGATGTCAATGGCAGAGCCGGCGGTTGAAAAGAGACGAGCAATTGAACCAAGTGTGAAAGCTTCTGTTGAGCACCCGTTTCTGAAGGAGTACAATGCCTCTGTGATGATGAATGATCTGGAAAGCAAGGTCAGTGGCAGCAAGTTTGGGAAACGAGACTTTGTTTCGGATGAGAGGAAGTCACCAAGGACTCAGTCCAAAGACATTTCCACCACCAGAGATATCTGTAATGGTGTTGGTGGTGGCAGTGGCAGAGACTACAGGACCCATCTTGGCTCTTTTATGGAGTCTCGAACTCAAGATGAGAAGAATGGGAAGCGAAGAGGGCAAGATATCGGACAGCTGTTTGGAAGAAGGATGGGTGATAAGGATGGTCAACGGTTACCTGAGCTTGTTTCAGGTTTTCCAGAGGAAGACGTCTTGGAAGTGGCACGGCAAGCCGCAAATGAGATTGAGCAGATGCAGGAGAATAGCAAACCCATTTCAAGCTCTTCGTCAGAAAGAGATGGTCAGAATGTGCAAACAGCTGGCAGTCCTACTGGAGGTGTGATGAAAGATGTTACTACCACAGACACAGCAAGCAAGGGCCAGCAACAAGGTTCCCTGACTGATGCAGGTGATGACAAGGTGAAATCTAGCAGCAATGCTCAGGATCAGCGAGATGTGATGAGAGCTCTTGCTGCACATGTCAATGGGATCGAGAAGTTTGACAGGGTAGAAGAGGCAGTAGCAGCAAAAATTGTGCAGGCAGCTTGTCCTGTGGATGGTGAAGAAGTGGACCAAGCAATGGAGTGGAAGAGTCCAGCATCAAGGGGAGGAGAGGAGACAAACACAGGTTTGGAGGGAAGTAGTAGAGGGGAGATTAGTAGAGTCAACAGTCAACAACCCATGAGAAGCTCGTCCTTCCAATCAATTCAGGCTGACGGTGTCATTGGTGCATCTGTTCTCAACTCTTCCACAGTCTCACTGCCTGTTGGCAACTCTGCTGCTACCCATAACTCACATGGGGACTCCACAACACCACAGCAACCTGTCGAAGGAGCCAGGCATGGTGGTGGTGATGCTGCTGTCAGTGGCAGTGAGGTCTCAGAGAGGCCTGATTTTGATTTGAATGAAGGCTTTGCAGGTGAAGATGGCCCTCAGGATGATGATCCCATCACCATGCCACATAGCTCTTCATCAGCTCTGCAGATTGTACAATCTGCCACCCATCCTATAGCATCTACAGCATCTGCAAGTGGTGTGACAGCACCAATTGCTGTTCTTGCTGCCACAAAGGGAGCATTCATACCACCCACAAGTCCAATGTGGATCAAAGGAGAGCTTGGTTGGAAAGGATCTGCAGCAACCAGTGCCTTTCGGCCAGCTGAGCCTCGTCGTACACCTGACAGACAACATTCTGGTGCAGAGAGCTTAGCATCTGACGCCAACTTGTCTTTGAATGCAAACCCTGTGAAGCGACCTCGTCCACTCCTGGAATTTGACCTGAATGTGGCTGATGACAGAGTGATGGAAGATATAGGGGTAGCAGTGACAACCTTGTCATCTCAAGGATCAGTGTTGGAAATGTCCTTGCAGAATCAATCCCTTCTGTCCAGCTCTGTTTCTGGGGTGACCTCCAACAAACAAGAGAGCAGCCCTTTCTTGGCATTTCTCAAACCAGAAAGCTCCAGTTCTGCACACCCTCTGTCAAATGGTGGTGGCTTTGGATCCTTGCAAGCCAGTCCTGGTGGTCAAGCACCTTCCAGCAGTGGTTATGGACAAACCACAAGGCCTAACTTGGATCTGGATTTGAATCGAATGGACGACAGTGAGGAGTGCGGGATGATGCCTTTCTCCTCTGATGCACAAGCTGCAGAAGGTGTGGGCTCTTTAGCTCCAAGCAATAACAGTACATCAAAGCCGCCAGCAAGACGGGTGATGGATTTTGATCTGAATGATGGTCCTTCATTTGAGGAGGTTGGGGTGGACGAGCCTTCTACTGTTCAGTCTTTGCCTGCAAGGAAACTGGCAGGCAATGCACTGATGCCTGTGCCAATGTCTGGCTTGAGGATGGGAGGAGGGGAGGCTATGAATTTCTCCCCATGGTTCACTCCCACTGGGAACCCATTTGCAGGGGTTTCTTCTATTCCTGCCTTTGCACCTGGCAGGGTGCCAGATCCTGGATATTCTGTTCCTCCTGCAGCTGCTGCTGCAGCAGCTAATTCCTTTTTGAATGTGGGTTCTGCTGCAGCAACAGCAATGAGCCCTTTCAATAGTGAGATTTTCCAAGGAGGACCAACACTTTCAGCTTCACCTGCAGTTGTATATCCACCACCGGGAGAAAGAGTTGCATTTGGTGCGTATGGTCCATTCCCAGTGTTTGGGGGATCCACAAGATATCTCCCATCATCTGTTCCCTTCTCTGGTTCTTTTATGGATGTTTCTGGAGGACCTGTTCCTTTTCCGTCACAGTTTGGTGGCCAACCAACTGTCAACTCTTCAACATACATACGACCCCCACTTTTGATGGGTATGACTGAGGCTGTTGTGGCAGCAGATAACAGTGGCGGGACATGGTCAAGACGGAGCTTAGATCTGAATGCAGGTCCAGAAGTTGTAGACACAGACATTGTCAGAGATGATGTGATGCATGGGAGACTGCCACCGCTGCATCCTGGAAATTCAGCAGCATTCAATGACCAGATGAGGGTTAAACTTGCACAAGTGTCAGGAAACGCCAGTTTGACAACTCCTTTGAAGAGGAAGGAACCTGAGGGGGGTTGGAATTGCTACACAGGGAGCGGGGGATACAAGCAATCAACTTGGCGATGAGTTTCACTCTGCTTGATAGATCTGTAGTCTGTACAGTGTTGTTCTGATAGCCTTCTGACTGGAAAGTAGGATGGTTTTTTTTTTCCTTGGCAGTTCATGGCCTGGAAGATGCCATAGTCCTTTGTGATCCTAACCAGGTAAAAGGGGAAGAGATGAAAGTGCTCCCCAGCTAAAAGAGAATAGATTCATTGACAAAGACTTTTGGGTGTGGAAAACAAGCCTGGTTCCAACAAAAGAAGGATGGTGGCAAGGACCTGGTGCTTGGGTGGATTGGGATCAACAATAGCCATGGAGAGGAGAGGAGAGGAGAGACACAACTTGTTCTAAACTCAAAGATTATAGTTCTCCAAATATTGGCATGGGGGGATGATACTCCAGTCCCAACCTCACAAACAATTATTGTCTATATCTGGCCAGAGTCGAATTCACAGCCTTTGCAGCCTTTCAGTGTCAATTCTGTGCAATTATAATTTGTGGGACAAAGTTGGTAGTTACCCAAAACTCTTGTCATGTCGTGGCAACTGGCCATATTCCGGTTTTTGGCCCTTTGTACTTTTTGACATGACTTTGAACATATGCATGCATCTTTTGATGCTGCTAACTAACCCTGTCATATACCATCATGTTCAGCTGTACCTTCTTTTATCTTGCCCTACTTTCTTTCTCCCTTCATTCATTTCTCCAACAGGTGACTTGGTTGCAGAATAGAGGTTTCTATGGGTTTATAGTGGTTGCATTCTATCAATGTTTCTGTGTACTGGATTACTTCTTGAGCTGAAGAGTGGCATAAATTCAAAATCTGAAAGATGCTCACACCTTTCCACATAAAACCTTATTTCAGTTATTGGGAGCAAAACAGCCAGATATTGGAGTCACTCATATTTGTTTGCACTACTTAGTTGAATTTGCAGGCTTTTCAGTGCTCATCATGAGTGAAATAGAGAAATTTACTTCATTCAACCAATACCTCAACTGGCATTTCAAGATACAGAGACCTACAAGTATTTCACACTAGATTTGGTAACAACCCAACCATCCAACCACCAGTAATATAACTCACAAGCTAAACTACATGAATTTTCATGGAGTTTCACCCCTTTTAGCTGGGGAGCTTCTTAAGAAGAAACTTTCATCTGCATCTCTTGTTTACATGACAGTTCATAAGACCATACAATTACAGCCTCCTACACCAGTTCTTGCAATATGGACACCCTTGCAGAGTTGACCTCACAGTTCAGAGTTCACAATCCCCACGAATTGGTGGTGTTAAAAAACACCATAGAAATTAGCAATCCACCAGAACATCATGCGCTGGTAAATTTGGTAACAGCCTTTGTTCCCTCAGAAACAGCATGCTTTGCAAGCTCACCAGGTAAAATGAGACGAACTGCCGTTTGAATTTCACGCGATGTAATTGTCGGCTTCTTGTTGTAGCGAGCTAGACGAGCCGCCTCCTGAGATAGCTTCTCAAAGATATCGTTGATGAACGAGTTCATGATACCCATTGCCTTTGAAGAGATTCCAGTATCAGGGTGAACCTGCCCAAAAAGAAGAAAACTGTGAGATGATGCTTGTCACAAAGGCAAAACCAATACAACAGTACGCATGAGAACGAAATACCCATCTCGAGAGAGAAGACCAAGCGAAGACAGTTTCCCACCATGAAGAAAACTCAAGGACTCACCTGCTTCAACACTCTGTAAATATAGATCTTGTAACTCTCAATACTCTTCGCCTTCTTCTTCTTCTGCTTGCCGCCTTCCTTTATCGGCCTCTTCTCGGCCTTGCCTTTCACAGGCTTCTTCTCTGCTTTCTTCGACTTCCCTGCCTTTTGCTCTGCATCCTTAGGAGCCATGTTGACCTCCAAATTCTTCCTTGAAAAGCTCACTAGAAGCACAAACAAGCCAGTCTCCTGCAACAAAACAATAACAGAGGCCGACAAACTCCAAAACCTCTCGATGAAAGTGGAGAATTCAGGCAGAAGAGCTGCTGCAATTTGGCTGAAGAACGAGCGCAAAGATTATAGTAAGCTGAATGCAATCTCGCATTCTTAAAGGGGACGAGCTTGGAACGAAAAACCGACGGTTTGAAGTTGAAAACGGAGGGAAACCAAATTGGATGATGGACAGAGAAACGGACCAATGGAGAACGCGTATCGCCTCTCACGCCAATCGCCATCTAAACGGCCACGAACACGTCGCGCAGTACTCGATCGACGGTCCTGGATGATAAGAATAGATACCCTACCATCTAGGTAGGTACCTACTATCATAGTGCGGTAACGCAACACAGTTTGGATGAAATAATAGATGAATAAAATAAATGAAGGGCGCATGTAAAATCTCATGTCATCCAAGTATGCACGCTTTCCTAATTCTTAATCTGGCCTGGGTTGAAGACATCATTGGAGATAGAGCGTTCGTTAGGTTTGCATCCATACAGACTGCGTTGAAAGATCTTAATAATTAGGGCAACGAATACAAGCGTCCAAACTCGATCGACGGTCCTGGAGGAGAATAAAGCACCTACCATCTAGGTACCTACTAGCACAGTGTGGTAGGTGACAGGTTTGGATGAATGCTACAAGAATAAATGCCCATGTAGATTATGTCATCCAAGTACATTTGCGTTCGTAGTCTTTAATCTGACCCGGGGTTAAGACATAATTGGACAGCGTTCGCTGGATTTTCATCCATGTAGACTGCGTTGAAAGCTCTTAATGTTTAGGGCAACGAACACAGGTGTCCGAACCCGTAGAAGATGATGTTTGCTTGAACACGATGAAGCCAGCGATGGCGTTTGCTTTGCGCGCTTGCTTTGCTTCAATTTTGTCTGCAGTTTTGTTGCGTCTGCGATTTTCAAGGAGGATTTGCACGGTTGTGTTTTTTCATTGTGCAACTACACGCTGATTGTGATTGATTGCCTCGGCGGCCCTCGGGAGCTGAAAAGAAGGAAGTGGTGAAGTATTGAGAGACATGTGTTTGTGATGGTGAATTGAAGATGAGTGATGATCTGCTGGTGTGGAGATGTTTTTTCCGGCAGCTGCATTCAATTCCAGGTTTGTGAATTGCATCAGCATCTTTCCTTTTTCTTTTTTTTTCGCCCTCCAATTAGAATTTTTTTTTTTTTGCACGGAGGAGCATGATGGCAGTGAGTAGTTAGACGAAAGAAAGAAATTGAGAAATGTTGCAGAGCAGGTGTTGGAGGATTATTGTTGTCCGAGGTTGCACTCATCAATTCCGGATCTGTATAGCAACTACTGATCTCTTTCGCCAGGAAAAGCGATCAGGACTGTATAGCGAATCAGGATCTGTAAAGCAACTAATCTCACATTGAGGTTAGACTAAAGAAGGCAACGGGGATGTAAGCAGAAGAGAGAATTGACAACACCGAAGAAATTAGGGTTTGAGAAATGTTGCAGCAGCAGCATGTGTGGCATTGCACAGAAACATTGTCAGTATGTCCATGGCACGCATCTCCATCCCGTAGTCCTGGTATTAGACCATCTGTAGGAAGTAGTCACTTTCTGGAGGTTGAGAAATTCGGGCAAGTCAAGAAGGAGACAAGGTTTGGGCGTCAAGAATGGTGGAATAGGAAGAACAGGGTGTGTGCAGTAGTAGTTGCTTCAGGAGCTCTGACAGAAAACAGTCATAGCGAGGAGAAAAGAACTAGGAAGCCTGTGTACTTTGTGGACATACATGCACTATGCTATGAAGGGTCCAAGGTGCGACCCAGTGCTGCAATGGAGTGGATGAGGCTGCTTTTTACTCAGGTGACTCAGGACAACCCCGTGATTGCAGTAATGGATGGGGAAAGAGGCAACGAGTACAGACGAGCACTGATGCCCTCTTATAAGTCGAAACGTAACAGGTACAGGCCATTGTCTGCAAGGACTCAGAACCCTTCCAGCCCTCAGGGTGATTTACGAGAAGCTCTGCCATTGATACATGGTTTTCTTTCACTCTGTCATGTACCTGTGGTGAAGCTAGAGATGGCAGAGGCTGATGATGTGGTAGCCACACTGGTGCAGCAAGCAGTTGATAGAGGTTTCAGAGCAGTGGTGGCATCACCAGACATGGATTTTCGTAAGCTTCTCTCTCCTGATGTGTGCATGCTCCTCCCTCTTCCTGAGTTTGGGCGTTGGTCCTTCTATACCTTGGAGCATTATGTTGCACAGAACCAAATTTCACCAGAACTGGAGCTGGGATTGAGATGCTTGTTGGGAGATAGCTCAGACAGCATCCCTGGCCTGCCAGAGTTAGCAACTGGGTTTGGCCGCAAGACAGCTTTGAAGCTGATCAAGAAGCATGGGTCCTTGGAGGAGCTACTGAATGCGGTAGCCAAAAGAACTGTGGGGAAGCCTTATGTGCAAGAGGCTCTTACTCTTCATGCACCTACTCTTTGGAGGAACCTGCAAGTGCTTAGTCTACGTAGAGACCTTGAGATTATTCTCAAGGATGAGTGGTGTCAGCCACGGAAAAGCTGTAATGACACCCTTGCTTTTCAGCTTTTGGAAGAGCAGCTGCAAAGACTGCATCGATCTCACAAATCTGCAATTTTCACTCATAGGTAACAACAGCATGATCCAGTCACCTCATGCTGTTGTTACCTAGGATAGACAACCTATGGCTTCAGTTTCAAGCTTTACATTCTTCTCTTTTACAGAAAGTTCTTATAGATCCTGGAACAATCTTGAATTCTAGAAGAGAGCTTCCAGTTCTGAAGTAGCTGTGCTGTTCAGTGGAAAAGGAACAACAAAATGAAAGCTTTGATCATGAAGCTTGTTTTCACATTTGTGTATCATGCTATAGAAGAATACATTGACTGCCATTCCATGTACAAAAACTGCTCAAAGAGGCAGATGGGTTTCTTCATCAGTTGCACTCAACTCAAGAGGAGGAAACAAAAATATGTTCAGGTGATTGGTAGCATAATCTGTGGATCTTTTTTCTGCTACTCAAAGAGCATTCTTTCTTCCTGCCTACAGCTTTCTTCAAACTCCCAAATATTTCCAAAAGGCTTCAATTCTACACAGAAGTGCTTTCCTTGTCTTTAAATAAAGGAAGGACATCAGAGGTCTAATTCAAAATTTGCTGTGATGTGAGTTTCTTCCGATCCAAGACTTGCAATTTGATAGATGGACTCTCCTGGATCTATCTAAATGCATGCTCAGTGAGTGTCTTTTGTAAAGCATGATTTTCACATCTATGGCTTGTTCATTTGCAGAGAGACAGAAAATGCAGCATGCTTCTTTTAGTATTCTTGTCACAGTGTACCACTTGAGAGAGGGCTCTCTTTTATGCTCTTTCTCTCAGAGATCACACAATGAGTCATGTGCAAGCTTCATGTATCATCATCTTTTGTAGTTTCCTCAGTATCCATATTCTTCAGATGACAAGAGATTTAGCTCCTTTTGTCAATCTGCAATGGAGAGCATAGAAAACACATTGTTATGTGCAAACTTCACGTATCATCTTTTGTAATTTTCTCACAATCTGTATTCTTCAGACGAGATAGCACATGTTCTGACTCTGTAATGGAGAGCATTGAAAGCATTGATGTGGCAATGAATTTTGCGGAAACATCAGCGGGAAGTGCAGAGAGCTTGGAAAGCATCAGCGGAAAGCGCGGAGACCATGGAAAGCAGCATTGATGTATCTAGCAACGAAGAGACAACGACATGAAGCGCGACGAAGGAAGCAAGCTTAAACATTCTGATGATGACGACGTACATCTTCTCCATTTACGTCACGGCAAACCGACGGGGGAGACGACAGCTTGCATGGAGAGAGACAAGAAGAAGATGGATGCTATACATGCGCCTGGACACGTGCCTCATCTGCAACAACTTCCCGTGTCTTGTTCTCTCACTTCGTCATCATCCCTTTTGCCATTGCCATGAACTTCCAGAGGAGAGAGAGTAGACGAGAGAGAGATCACCGGCTAGTCCTAGTAAGGAGTTTAGACGCTTTGCTGTTACATAGTAACGGAAAAGGCTCGTCTCGGGAGCGCGAAACGAACAGGGAATTGGAAAACCAGATTCGGATTGATAATAAGGAAGAGTGCAGCGCGGATTTCGGAACAGGAAGCAAAAGTTGGAAGACGATGTTACGATGGGAGTCTTCAGTCCGGGCACACTACGATCCTCGACGAGCTTCAGCGGGTGTTCCTGTCAATCCTGACCAGTAAGTTTACGGTTTAGGGTTTGCAAAAGCAAAATTGTGAGAGAGAGAGTGTTGCAACAGCATAAGTTCTTCCTAATTCCTCCTACGCAATGAAAGTGGTGATGATAGTGCAAGTAGCAGCATAAGGTTTAGTCCAGAGTTCCAAATTCCTCTAGACCTGACAATTCAAGCGATGTGGATGGATACACAGGTTCACAGACTCCTCGGTGCCTCCACAACTCCCTCAAGTGGGATGGTGGCAGAAAGCAACTACATATGGTGCAATCTTTTACTGCATCTTTCTTGTATGTACCCCATGCATGCTCTCTCTGTTTTTCAAGTGGTTATAAAGAAAATTCCAGTTTGGGTTGGTCTTGGATCTCTGCTGTCTTCTTTGCCCCTTTAGTCTAATTACAATGTCCAGACTGACAGATAGAGGGTTTTTTTTGTTTCTCCTTTTGCTTTCGGCAATGCAGATTTGGGGGGCATCATCCCTGGCAACCATTTACAATAATGGATGACTTTTTCAGTGTTGTTACTGCAGGGAGTGTATGCGGTCTTTGTCATTTTGTCATCATGGTTGCCAGTGCTAACTCCCATAGCACAAGCACCTCTCTTTGCTCTTTGCAACTTCTTCTTTCTTGTTTTTACAGGTTGGTTGTGCCCCAGCTGGCTTTTTCTACTCTGGGTTCAGTGCACGTATTATGTGTAGCAGCAGTAGTAGGAGCAGATTCTGAGCTACTTGTCTTTATCAGAAAGGAAGGAAGTGTGTTCCATCACATCCATCTCTTGCTGAAAGGTTTCATGGCTGCATTAGAAATCTGCATTAGCTTGCAACAGGAACACTATGTGGAACAACCCACTCAAGAAGGGTCTCACATGTCTGATGTGCTGCTTTTTGAGAGTCCTATCAGACTGACAGACTGAGAGACTGACTATAAGGATAACTCGAAATGAGTTGCTGTAATTTTTAAGAAGATTTATAAAGAAAGGATAGAAAAACACAAAGGAGACTTAAATTGTGAGAAGAATACCCTAAATAGAAGCATCCTTTAAATGTGCATTGCGAAGTGCAGGTGGGTTGGAGAGGCACCTGAAGAAGCAACTTAACAAAGAACAAGAGCAGGTGTTCTGATACTTGATCTATCCATCTATAACTTGATATCATTCTTATGGCTATTTTCTACATTGCTGGTCTCACAATGTCATGGTAAAAGATTATTTAAACACTTAATGTAGTTGTGTCTCTCTGTGACATTAGCATGTGCATAGCTACATCTTTAATGTTTATATGATTTTTGGCAGGGTTACCTTTGGTTCAGTTCACACTTGGATTGGCTTGTGTACCAACCATTCGGGATTGTTGCCTATGGTACTAGTAGCAGGCAACCTGTCCCGCTTTCTCTTTGCATGAGATCACACCTTCATTCATTGGTCAGTCATGGACCAACATTCTACAAATTGCAGACTTATTGTGAATGATTGACAGTATGGGCTTCTGTATGAAATCTCAATGTCCTTGTGACAAGGGTTAGTTGGATTGGCTGGGAATGTAGGAGGAGGAGCTGCACTGGTGGTTGTTGCCTGGGATCTTCAGCAAGAAATGGCCATCCCTCACTTGCCATTGTTGCAGTACTCTTTTGCATTCCTAGCTGTTGTTGCCCTGAATGTTTGTCCCTCCTTTCAAAGCATTATCCGTACTCAGAGCAGTGGAGCATGTTTCAGTATGAACCTATGGACATAGTTTGTATCACAAGCATTTTTTCTTTCTTTGCCAAAATGGCACTTTTACTGACCATGTACGAAACCACCTTCAGCTTGAAGTTTTTATTGGGGAGTTTTAAAAACCTGTATCATTGTTTTGATTTATTTGTTCTTGTCAAGCATTGCAGGTATTAGAGTGGTCATAGATTGCCTTTTCAATGTGCACACATGTGGATCTTGCATAGGTCTTGTGATTCTCAGGCCAAACCTAGCATTAATGTCTTTCTACTGGTTTTGGAATGCAGATTAGTTATATTGATGCAAATAACTTGGGCAGCTGCTTTGGTTGGTGTATACATTTGTATGTCCCAGCACCCTTCCCATTTATAAGTTCTTCCAGTTCAGTAGCCATGAAGTCAAAGCAGGAATGTTTTTTCCGAATCTTTAGTTGTTTTTCAAGCAATTGTTTTCCTTCACATCACAAGAACTAAGAATGGACGAGGATTTGGCTGTTGGCACAGTTAGCTGTACCATTTGGCTGATGATGGGTCAAGGGTGTGTATGCAGGGAAAGTTCATCAACATAATATGTTACACCACCAACCTGATGCAATGCACTCTCTATACTCTCCATTGCAACCTCCCCGATCTCTTGCTGGCATAAAGTTTGTCCTCTTTTTCCCTTGTTCTCACTTTTGTATACTGTGAGCACTTTGTTGGGAGGTGTCCCTTCTTTCTCCAAGATTTTCTGATGAGTTGAGGTGCAGGTACATTGATCGTGGGGGATTGGCAGAGCAGCAATCCATATACATTCAATCCCAACAGGACAACCTGCAGCATCTTATGAAAGAGGTACGTTTCTCTCTTAATACTGAGAGGGTTTTACTCTATGTAGCCATCAATGTGCTGTTGATCCAATGCTAGCATTTTGAAATAGTCACAGACAGCAGAGACATTATGCTTTCTGTGTCCTTCTCTTTCTGTTCTCAACTGATGGTTACGATGCCATTTGCAGTATTTACGACTTTGGGAAAACTTACAGAAATACAAGCAGTCCCAAGATGGCAGCACAACACCACAGGTGCGAATGTTTTCCTTCAATTTTGCAAATGAAAAATGTATTTTATATCACAATCATCTTAACATGGCTGCCTGATTTGTTCTTGTGTGCTGCTTGTCAATATGTAATATCTTGTTTTATTGTGGGGGTATTGATAGGTGGACTTGGTCCATCTGCTGGCATCTCGAGAGCAAGAAATACGTGCAATTGCAGCAGAGGTAAAGATTAAGAACACCAGTATGCATGATCTGCTTTTTTAACTGGAGATAGAAGGTATTAGAATTAACACTGCAAATGTTTTCTTAATCCCTGCTGATACACAAATTTGTCGGTGATTCAGAGGGACTTTCTGCAGGATGAGGTGAGGGTTGCCAGGGGTGTCATATGGGAGAAAGACTCTGATATGCAGTCTGTTCGTTCTGTGAATGACCAGGTGCAGTCTCCCTCTTTTGGAAAATTTCTTCATAAAAACTGCTCTTTACACACTTCCAGGGCTCATGGAGCTGGGAGGATTTGGACTAACTGGTTATTAATTGCTTGCTGGATCTATAGCATGTGGAAGAGAATGAGAGGTTACGAGCAGAGTTGGATGAATGGAGCTCCCGCACAGCTAAGGTAGGAAGAACATTAGACTTGAGCACTATCTTCAAAATATTTCAAAGTATTTGATAGCAGTAGATAGAAGTTAAGCTCATTTCTTTTTCAGTTTGTGTTGTATAACAAAGTGAAAATTGGCTTTGTTGAGATATATTACCAAAACAAGAAGGGGGACTCTCAAGCAGAGGGGAAAATCCAAACCATGGAGGACCCCTGAGTATACTGGTGCTCATGCAAGCCAAATTTACTGCTGTTATGTCCTTGAGCTGGGTGCTGCAGCTGGAGCTGGCTCTTGAACTGGAGCAGCGATCAAGTCTGGAGCTGCAAAAACAATTGCTGAGATAGGCCATTCAGCTTATCCATCATTGCCTGCTACAGGTGCAAAAACATTCAGTCATATGGGAAATTGTGAGGGCAAAATATCTGGAGCAACCTCACTCTGGCAGATTATGTGGCATATACTCTTTAAGGCTGCCTTGCATCTGTTTGGGGGCAGTTGTTAGCTTTTGTCACAAAACATCCCCAAGCTCAACAGTTTTGCTTGTGCAAAGCTTGGTCAACAGCCACACCCAATTTCAATGGAGCAACATATCAGATGGGAGATGAGTGGGAACCAAGGAGCATACCTGCGACAAGAACAGCTAGTATTTCTGCACGATGGCATTATGTTACAAGAGGGATGTACACCATGTGAACAGCTTTTGCTGGATGCAGCAGAGAATGGACATTATGCTGCATGTTGCCAAGTGATCTAACTTCTGTCCAGTGGAAAGAAGTTGCCATAGAAATACTTCATTCACACCAAGATGATTGACTACCAAGGAGGGGTTTATCTGTAAGTTGGACTCTTCTCTCAGGATTGTATTCAATAATAATATTATTATATGGAAAATAATATGCATTTTCATAATATTGTTATATGGAAAGTAATATGCATTTTCATAATAATATTATGTGGAAAAAAATATGCAGTTTCAGAGTCAACAGATTGTTTGGAGCCAAAGTGGAGTTTTGTGGCATTAAGAATGTGTATGCATTTTTCAAGTGAAGTTTTTCAACAATGATTTCATATTCAAAATAATGAAAGAAGCAAGCAGAAATAAATGCAAAGAATAAACTCAACTTTTATTCTAAAACTAATTGTTTGCTCCAAAACTAAAATTTCTAAGTTACACTTGTGGCTTGAAATAATTGTGGTTTCAAGCATCTTGCTATTACTAAATGAGTCCTCCAACTTAAGCTCCAAAATTGAGAGTTGGAACATATTGTTAAGAAACAATTCCAATTTTTGTCAAAATGTTCAACATGATAAGAGCCTTGTTCAAATAGGTAATCATCTATGTAGAGGAGCAATACTCTAATCATCACAACAATTAAAGGGTTGTGGAACTAGCATCAAAGTTATAGTATATTAAAATTACATAATATGTATCAACATCAAAACTAGACTTGTCATCTATTGGTATGTCAAACTTAATAAAAACCAATAAAACATTGGGTTGGCTTTTGATGCATGCACCTTTGAGCTTTCAATTTAAAGTCTTTAGTAGTTAGAGTTTTGCCCCCATCAACTATTTCTTATTTGACAAAGGGCATTCATCATAATGTAATTATTACATACTATATTCATTTTGTAGCTAAGCATTGAATTTTGATGAAGTTAGGGCATGACATAAAGTGTAGACAACCACAAGGAATATTTAAAGGCAATCTTACCTTGAAAGTGGGCAAAATCAACATTTTGTGATGACACAAGCTTTAATGTATTTTTCAATAAGTTAATTAGTATGAATGATAATGCAATAAGTCATGACCTTGTTCATGTACATCGTATTAAAGATAAATATGGAAAAAAATCATAATTGTATATTGGATAGGTTTGGTTACCATGCCAACATCATGATACAAAAAAGTTGTGTTAATTAGGGTCATTTGATTGATTGACTTGAGTCTAGAAATTAACTAACCAAAATCAAAATATCTCTTGCAAGAGTTTTTGACATATATAATGTTAAAAAATTTGATGGAGTTGAATTGAAGTTGCCTAGAAGAATTTTCCAATAGATATTTGAAAGTTTGAAAAAAAATTACTTATCTTCAAATGAAATCTCACGTTAAAGAATTGACATGAAAATGAACATGTTCAAGAAACCAAATTACATTGGGGTTTAGAGGGCATGAAGTTTAACAAATCCAAATGGAATTCAAGATTCAAAAAAATTGAAAAAAAACATAACTCCTTTTTGTTTTCTCTCTACTTTGTATGATGTAAAAAGCTATGAGAGCACTAAGGCATGCTCGACATTATTGTTTTGAACTCCATAAGCAAAGGAACAACACAAAAGAAACACAAAACATGTCAAAATCAGATAATGTATTTTTTCAAAAAATATTTTTTTTATTTCAAAATTTGATATTTTATTCATTTTTTATTCATCTTATTTATTTTGAATGATCTATAAACAAACATGCACAATCCAATCAAAAAGTTAGTCAATATTGTGTGTTTTGATACAAGTATTGTGGTGGGGTTTCAAAAAAAATGTATATATATGGATTTTATACAAGTATTATAACAATAATAATGTAAACGTGCAATTTACAACTTCATATTTGGGTATTATGGAAAAATACCTTGTGTTTTCTTTTCATGTATGTGCATTATCTTTAAATATTGTAAGATATCACAAAAACATATTTAAGTTTATGAAAACAAATTGAAATATTGAAAATTTACATCATAATACATCATTTGAAAGTTTAAAACAAACATGTGAGTATAATCCACCATGTCCATTTATGGTAATGGTAAACCCAAACCAATATATTACTTTTTTGAAATGCGTCCAAAAACATGAAAAATAAAAAGTCTATGCCAAAAATGCCCATCCAAATATTCATGTGTTATTCGTTATTTAATTGTTTCTAAAACTATTATAGTCATCCATAACACTATATGTTTAACAATAAAATGTACTCATTTAAATTGCATTTGTGACATATTGATAAGTGTAGAATTGTTAATGTTATTGTTAAAAGAAGCTTACAATGGCTATAAATTCATTCTTTGTAATTGTTCAAAGTTTGCATTTATTCAAAAACATTTACAATTCAAATATTACATTCACCACAACCAAAAATAAAAATAAAAATTAATAGGACAAATATGGTACATATCATGCATGAATCGTTTCTAATTCATGAAAATTAATCATCGACTAAATTTGTTTTACATAATTTTTTTCATATGTCCTTCATATTCAAGTTTGGGCTTTTCAAACTTGAGTTAGTTTAGTGACATCAAGGTATAAATAAATCTTACACCCTATGCCAATTTTTTCAACTATTCATTATTTTACATCCTAGCCAAAATATCCCATAGAATGTTTCTCACACCCCAATATGAAATGTCAAAAAGTTCAACAACGCATGAGTTACTTTGATCAAAGTAGTTTCCACACCACAAATTTTTGTCATATGAACTCTTAAAAATGGTTGAACTTAATTTTAATTTTTACTCAAAGTTATACATTGAAAATGCAAACATTCATCTTATGATGATCTTGATCACAAGGTCTTCTTTCACACATAAAAGGTCACCTAAGTTTGCTTTTATTTAATATGAAATTATATTTATATTTGAAATGTTTAGTAAATAATTACTTTGATACATATGTTGCTAAACACAATTTAATTTGCAACACAACTTAAATTTTACATGGACCCATTCAATGTTTTTCCTTATTATTTGAAATAAGCATGTAACCTCAAAGGGGTTCAAAAATTTGAAAGTTTATTTTTTTTTAATTATTTTCTAACATATAGGTAAATTATCCAACCATACAACAACATAAGACTTCCAATATTTCCCACTCATAATCTCTTAACATAAAACCTTAGATTTTTTTGAGATAAAATCACCCACACACCTAAAATTGAATTTTTATATGAAAAGTACAATCTAATAAGAAATTCATCACACATGTTTAAATATTCTCTTTTATGAAAATTATTCATCAAAGACCATAAGGTTTCCACAATGGTATCGACAATAATCTTCACATTATATTTATTTACATTTTCACATATAATATTTCTATGAATCTTGATAACAACTAATAATAACAAATTATTGTCTATAAATTTTAAGCCTAAAGTTTTAATCAATTTCCATTATATACCTGAAGGAATGAAATGGATGAATGGTTAATTATATTCATCTACATTCATTCTTCATTTACCATCCATTTATGTCAAATCAATTATCACATGATTTATAACTTTTCATGTTTCTATGAATAAATCTTACATTGTTTAGAATCTATATACTTCATTTCGCATTATTATTAACCCAAAATAGTTATCTAAATTATTCATAAATTAAACCTTATACCCCTAGTTAAAATATTTTCATTGTAGGGCCCATGAAGCTCATTATTTATTATCAGTGTTAATATGTACTATTACCCCAAGTCATATTATTATTTGTAATTATGACTCCTAATAATTATTTTGTTGCTACAGGTCAATAACACCTTGTGCTTGAATTTCTACATTTAAAATACAAATGCATTACATAAAGATATTGCATTCAAAATAGTACAATGTTTATCTACATTACATTACACCATTAACTTAAGAAATTAGAACTTTAAACTTTAATTTTTAAACCTAAAAACTTTAAATTTAAACTATAAATTAATTAATCATTTTTGAGTATTGCATAAAATTATTTGCAAAACAAAAACCCCCACCTTCCATCTCACATGAAAAAGGAAGGTGGGGTAGATTGTGATTTTAAATTAAAATGATAAAAAATGTACCACAACCATCTCTAATTGTGGAAATAAAATCATTACCTCTTTGAGCATCAACATCATCCATGACTTTAAACCCATTCTTACACAAAAGACCATAATAATAATAAAATAATAATAATAATAATTAAAGGTGAAACAAAAGTAAAACATCCATTTTCAATTTTTTCATTTTTCACTATTTTTTCACAAACCCAAAAAATGGATCCAAATCCTTGTTATTTTGCATCATCACCATCATTTTATTGTTATTTTGTTTTATCTTTTCCATTTTTCTACTTTTGGTCTTATTTCACTCACCAAAAAATAAATAAATAAACATAAAATACTTGACAATGGCAATCAAATGTGGCAATGAAGCATGAATGGGTTGCTACAAATGTGTGGTAGTCAAGTTGACTATAAGTGAGTTGTATGGTAGGCATAATTATAAAGATAACAAGTTGACATTAGCATGGTAAGTTTACATAAATAGGAGCACAAAAATGGTTGTAACAACCAACTCACCTTAGGAATAAGCAAATTGCATTAGCAACACATAAGAATGGTTACAACAAGTAACTTGTGTTGGTAGGAAACAAATCTCACTAATTAATAACACACAAAAGTCGTAAAACCATAAGTTCACGTTAGTGGGTGTGTAGGAATGGTTGTCGAAAAAAATTAGTCCCCAAAAAAATGAGCATTAACATAATTACTTATGTCAAATGAACATAAAAATAATTTTAACAAAAGAAAAAAAGAAGGAAAATGACCATAATAAAAGTATAAAGAAAATGAAAAAAGGTAGTTACTTGTGTCACATGAGCACAAAAATAATTCCAACAAAAGAAAGGAAAAAAGAAAATGACAATAATGAAAATAAGAAAGAGAATTTTTTAAAAATACAAAAATAGTAAGGCAATTTTTTTATATAAAAAAACAATAATGGTGATAATAGAAAGACAGGGGAAAAAAAGGAAAAGAGTAAGGATGGGTTTTAATTAGGGTTGTTATTCTTTATTGCCACATTTACGCTAGATTTTTAAAAAATTGAAAATTTGAAAAATGAAATGTTTTTGGTAGATTTCAATCAACATTTATTTTCGTGGCAAATTTATGCCATTTAGCAAAATACTTTTCAATAAATAAATAAATTGTTGAATTGTTTTATTAAAAAAATTAAAATTTTGAAAAGTAAAATTTTAAATTGCCATTTTTTACACATTGTTGAAGCAAATAGCTAGGATATTCTTTTCCTTTTTTTTCTTCTTTCATAGCTCATTTATAACCAAAGGTGCCTAAATCTCCTTGTGGATGATTATCAATGTGCCAACACCACAAAATTGAAAAGTAAAAACATTAGTGCGAATACAAAGGAGGAAAAATCATTAAATTTATATATGTGATTTCATTTATGAAAAAAAAATTCAAATACATTTTTATTATATATGCTAGAATGTATACATTACATGTACATATAATTTTAAATGAAAATCTTAAAATAAAATAATAAAATTTTGATAGATACATTTTAAATTATAATTTAGGATTAATAAAGTTTATATTACCCTTTCTATAATAAATTTTACATTTTATTATATTTACAACTAATATTATTTAACTTTAATTACAATAAAATAACCTAAATTGAAGTTACAAGGTTTCGAACCAAATGCTAAGAAAATCAAAAATCTTATTTATGCCAACTTGAAACCAAATTGCTACATCACCTTTTTTTTCATTGTATGTCATTAATTCATTTTATAATTAGCTGAAAAATGAAGTGATGCCATGAATTATGGGTATTAAAGGCATATATCAATGTAAGGGGAGTACCCACTTTTATGACTCAAAATGGGAGGTGAACTAGAACCTACTAAAAACTAGGTTCAATTTTTTAAACCAAAATTAGAATCAAACCCAAGGTTTTTAAATTTCAAGAATTAGAACCTAAGTTGCACCTATGTGTGGAATTGAAACCACATTTAAGTTAATTTTTTTCTTGTTTTAAAAATCTAGAACCATGGTTAACCAACATATAACCACTAGTTTTTTTTGTATAGGTTACTTGGAACCAAACTTGAATTTGGTTTAATTTTTAAAACCAAAACCATAATTAGGTTTTTGATTTTTGAATAATTAAATCTAAAACCAAGTGTTAGGTTCCATTTAAATGTGGAACCAAGACCAAAACTAGAAGAGAAATATTTATACAAAAAAGATTGAAACCAAAGGTTTTCCATAAAAGTCAAAAATTGCCCAACACTTATTAAAACCTTATCCATTCAAAACTTTAATGATGTTTCATATGAATTTTTTAAAAAATATACTTAATTACACTTAAAATATAAAAAAATTCAACTTTGCAATTTCAAAACTTTAGTAAGTTTTTCCATTTTTTGGGCATTTATTTTGAGTTTACATTATAAAAATAAATTTCATAATTTTTTTCCAAATTGTTTTAAAGCCATAGTGTGTGAAAATTCATGTGAAAAAAAATTGATTCTTAAACTATGATGAAAGTAATTTCACCACACATCAAATATCAAAACTTGATGTGGTTGCAAAATAATATAAATATAATTCTATATTGGGCAAACATTTTTGCACTATGAACTACAAGAAAATTTTATGTTTCACCTAACATATCAATATTGTGTTTGGATAAAATGTACCCAATTACTCAATGGAGGCAATTAAATTTTTTTAACATGCATATCACTAATGCGGGCATTCTTGAAATTATTTTGATTCTTATGAAGATGAGATAAATTTAAGGGAAAGGTGGGGGTCCCACTAGTGTTGGTCGATTAGTTTTGAGTTAGTTATCCACCAAGTTATCAACCTGATTGTTAATAACCTACCATCCAATTACTATTTTTGAATAATCGGTTAAATTGATAACTTCCTAATATTAAAATTTCAACATATAATAACCTACCTAAATGATTTAATTTTTGTCTAAGTAGGTTATCAACATTAAAACACTAATACAAAAAGTTTTAAAAAATAGAAAATAATCATTTTTTAATTTTATTTTCTTTAAACTCTATAATTGGTGTGTGACCAACAAGTTAACGAATGGTTTCAACTGATTATTTAATTACCTAACCTTATGCATAACCATCAATTAAGAACTGAAAAATAACAAAAAAATGGATCATCCATGTTATTATTTTGATATTGATAACATTAATCAAGTCCAAAAAAACATTTCAAAAAAATTAACTTCCATCAGTTTCAACCTTCTTTTTATAACAAGTTTCCACACATCTAGGCTTGGCCTATTTAATGGTTTAGGTCAAAGACTATTGGGGAAAAAAAATTGAATGATAATAAATTGTGAAAAAAACAAATTAATGCACTAAAAACAAAATATAGTCACTTTTAATGTAAATGTAAGGTCTATGTTAGTAGGGCCTTAATTTCAACATTAAAATCCATGGTTGTAAGAGGAAGGGGACAAAAGAAAAAACTCCATGAGATCAATAATTTCCATGTGATAAATTTTGATTGCATGAAATCAATCATTTTAACCCACCTTTTGGATAATGTTTGAAAGTTACATAATTAAGTATTTCATTCCACTTACAAGTTTTAAGCTTACAAATTTTAATGATGTTGTTTTTGATAGGTTGTAGATAGTTAGGAAAAGTAGGTAGGTAGGTTGTAAGTAACTAGGTATATGGTTTAATTGTATGGTCCTAAGTAGGTAGGTAGGTAGGTAGAGAAATAAGTATATTTACCTATAAAATAACATGTGTATTATTATTATGGTTCCTCACCATAATGTAACGGGGGCAAAAATAACATTTGATAATGAAATTTTTTGTGGCAAGGGTCCAAACATATTAGAGGTTTTGGGGTATTTCTATGCCCAAGGTTATAAAATTAGGACTTTTGAGGAATGTTTTTCATGAGTAAGATCAAAGACTCCATGGTTGTTTTGTGATGGTGGCCTAAGACGAAATCTCACATAGGTTGCCTATGGCATAAAACAAAATGAGCATTAGACTACTTAAGTCCCATGACATGAAAATTCAAATTATTACTATTGCAACCCAAGTTTAAAATCCATGTCTTGGGGTCTTTAGATGGAAAGTATTTTAGTTTCTACCCTAGCCCAAGCCAAAATTGAGATCCTACTCCCCCTCCGCCCACCATGCCATAAGGTTAAAATCTTTTAAAATTTTTTTTTGCCTAGGATTGGAGTTTTATTTAGCACTTTGACCTATGGTTGAAACATTATTTAACAATTTGGCCTATGGTTGAAATCATGTTTTACCAAATGGCTCTTTTGGTATTTTGTAGATCAAGGCAACTTGAAAACAAGGACAAGGTGGCCTTGTCTTTAAACCCTAAACCCAAAACAACTTGACCTTAGGCTATGCGGGGGCTATGACAAGGTGGCCAAATGGCTTGAAAATAGGTGGCATCAAGCCTTATAAGGACAAAATGGCTATAAGTTACATGGTGTTGAGACTACAATGATTCCAAAAAAAAAATGGAAGTTGTTAAATAACTTAAAATTTGGAATTTTGGCTTGGGCTTGGGGGCAAAATCTAAAACATTCTTTTGCCATAGGTTTAGGCAACCTATGGGTCACCTTGTGTTGGATTGGAGTTATATATATGGCCTAAACCTAAGCTAAAGGGGCTAGGGCAAGGTGGATTGGGGTGTAAAACATGATGGCATGGGCCTTGAACAAAATGACCTTAAACTATCTAAGGTCTAGGATGTAATATTTTCATTAAAATTCCAATATATATGGAGCCCAAAGCAAAGACCTTCAAGGCTACCCAAAGGTCAAGATAGGTGCCCACTACCTAGGGTTTAAAACATGGTGACATGGCATTCATGACATAATGACCCCAATTTACATACATAGGTAGGGTTAGGATTTATGACATAATTAGTGGCCTTGGGTCCTAGGCCGATGTGTCATGGGGTTGGAACCAAATGGCTTATTTGGCTATGTAACTCACAATGGGGACATGTTGAAATTATAAGTTGAGGACCATGACTTGGATAATTTCATGGTTCCCAATCCTATTTCTTGTATAACTAAAATGTTTATAATTGGGTAATCTTTTGTATGATTTTTCTTTTCTTAGGAAAAAGCACATGTGAACTATGACATACCTTTAAACCAACCCATTATTTTATTGGCAAAATCTTGCTGGAAAAATAAAATAATATAATATAATTATAGGTTATTTGTCCTTGTTATGGGACCATTAACCCTATGACTATAAGATGTACCAAAATTATTTTATTACTAACGTAGGGTAGAACAACTAGTGACCAAACATTTAAATCCTAGGACATTTTTCTTTTGTTTTTCAAGTTCAAAATGGTTTTCTAGAGCAGAACTTGGCATTCTCATGACTATTTAAATCACTCAAAACAAACCCAAAATGAAGAAGATATGGTTGTTGAAAGGAGGCAAGGTAAGTGTTTAGTCATCGACTTTATTCACACATTAAGGTTTAATACATTTGTGTTTTGTTTGTATTTTTTTATGTTGTTTCTTGGCCTTTGGAGTTGAAAAAAGTAATGTAAAAATTAGAGACTTTTTGGCAAGGTCCCTAGGCCATAAGCTTGTCACGGCTTAACACAAGCATGGCCTTTTTGTTATTCCAATACCTAAGGCAAAAGTGCATTGCATTGGGTCCCAAGACATGGAATATTTTAATCCTTATACCCAAGCCAATATAAATTCCATATCTTGGGGTCCCAAGACATCAAATATTTTAGTTTTTATTTCAAGTTCAAACCAAATTTTTGATATTCCCTCCTCCCTCATTTTCCTGGCTTGTGATTGGATATATTTTTACATTTAGTTCTTCTTTTTATTTTTTCTTCCAAAATATATTTCTCTCTTTAAATTGGTTTTACAAAATATTCTTTGTCTTTCTTCTTCAATTTTGTTTCTCAATTTCTACTTATACATTTCTTTTTTTTAATGTCAATAATTATTTTTCTTTGTTTTGTCTTTTAGTTTTATTCACTTCAAATTCTTCTTTTAGTTCATTTTTCTTCTTCTTCTCCTTTTTCATTTATTATTATTTTTGGTTTATTTTTTATGCTTTTGCTTTCTTTTTTTCTTGATTGTGGATAGTAGATACATATTTTATGTGCCAAATTCATGTAAGTATCACACAATCCACCCAAATACCAATAGGTGTTTTGTTAACAAAGATTAAATTAACAATCAAGTACTTTCCTTAGAACCAATAAATATAAATCCAAGTTGTTACAATTTGAATTCATATTATAATAGTTTTAAATAACAATTAGATACATGTGTAGCAAAATTGTGATTTTTATGTATAAATAGTTGATTGGTTCGAACCTTGTACATGGTTTGGTATGAAAAAATATTATGGACAAGTGCTTGTCCTAGTCATTCCAATTTTCATTAACGAGTTTAATGAATAAGGTTTTTAAAACCTTATTAGTAAATTCAATTTGATGTTTCTTTATGGATGATAAACAATAACCTAGTATGCTTCATAATAAAATTATTAGTAAGATATTGAATGGCATCATTGATAAAGTGAGTATTTTGGTGAGTGACAATTAATGGTCAATGAGAATCCAAACTAGATAAAAATGTGTCGATATACAAATTTAACAATCATAATAACAATATTGGTATGATGCACTTGTGCTTCCACCCATTTAGTTATGTAATTAAGGCTTACTAAAATGTAACAATTGTTTGAAAACGTGTTTGCACGTTCCATTGGTTTGATGAAGTCCAAACTTTAATTTTGAAATGGTTTTTCATGTAAAGTGGTAACCAATTTTACCAAGTTTTGTATCAACATGTTATGTATTTGTTGACATTGATCACATGTTTTGCAATATTCATGAACATCTTGGTTCATGATGGGCCACCAGGAACCAACATCAAAAAATTTGTGTAGTGAAATTTGAAGAAAAATGTCTTCCATCAACTCCATAATGCAATTCCTCTAATATAGTGGGTACTTGTTCTAGTTGTAGAACTCGTTGGAACTTGTTATCTTGCCCAAATCAATATAAAACTCTTTCTTGAAATACAAAAGGTTTAGTTCGTTGGGCCAAATGTTATTTTTATGAAATAGTAAGTTTATTTGGTATCACTCCTTCCAACATGTACTCATAAACACTTTGTAACTACTCAAGTTTGTAATGTGAGTATGTGAACAATAGTTGTTTGATCATATATTCCAATAGGTTCAAAGTTATTGGGTAATAGGATTAAAACGTTTATCAGTAGGTGAGATTTATCATGTTTTTACACAATCTTGAAATCATATTATAAAAAACAACAATAGTCATCTAACTAACCTACCAAAAGCTTGTGGTTTGTTAATTAAATACATTGTGGCCATATGATCAATGTATAATATAAACAACTTATTCCCTAAGTGATAATGTTTAAACTAATGTAAAACATATATTATATCTAAAACCTTTCTTTTAATAGTGGTATAATTTCTCTCAATAAAATTTAGTATTTAAAAAAAGTACATAACCAATTAGTCAAATTTACCATTTGGATTTTGGGCAAGTATCATTTTTACTATTAGTTGAAATGTGTAAGTATGAACATGAAATTCCAATTCTTAGTTGGGACTAATCAAAATGGGAGCTTAAGTGTACTAGTTTTTAATATTTTCCAAGGCGTTTAACATTTGATTGTCCATTTAAATACCTTTTTTTTTCTAAATAATTTTGTGATAAGAGCCATAATAAAAAAAAAATTATGAGGAAGCACTAGTAAAATTGGGCCATTCCGTTGAACACTTGAATTTTTGTAATGTTGTGGATACTAACATTTCGATTATAACTTTCATTTTCTTAAAATATGGAGCTTTTCTTTTCTTAAAAACTATAAATCTCAAGATAACCCTTGAACAAACCATGAATGCGCATTTATCTAGATTGAGACTAATGCCAAAAACCCTCTACACTTGGAAAAAAACACTTAAAAAATTTCTCTTTGTGAATAGATAGGTCATTAAAAAAATAAATATTTACAATTTTCTTGAACATAAAATGGCAACCAAAGTTGAAACTATTTTTAGTATTTTATTATTATGACAAGTTCAACAATGTGCTTCATATTTGTGAGGGTTTAACTATTATTGTAACCTAGGGTTAGTTTCCACATTGACAAAATGAATCATTTTTAGAAGAAAAAAACATTAATTCGTTTTAGAAAATTGAAATTATTAAATTTTGCTGATTTTCAAACATGTCAACTTCATATTTTCACAAAAAATTAATTTCACTATTTTGAGAATATTATTTAATGATGAAACCAACCTTGGGGTAAGGTACAAGTTAAGCATTTCCTTATTTTGATAACCATACATTATTGTGATTTGGAAACACCTTCATCCATAATAGAAAAGATGAAATAAAACTAGTTTTCACATGCTTTTTAACATCAATATCTTTTCACATTGAGTTGTGAACATGATTTGGTTTATATATATAAATAAAAAAAATAAAAATCTATTTATTATTTTTTTTCTTTTTTGGTTAAGCCTACGCAACATTGACCTAAAAAAAACTTGAAAACCATGAATTTGTCATGAATATTTTACAGTTGTGAAACAAAATTTATGATTTTTCCATGAATTTTTAACCTAATTTCTGCACGAAAATTTATGAAGTGGCGAAAATTAGCCAAGAGATTTATAGTAAAAATAATTAAAATATTTAATTTTTTTGATGAGGGCTCTCTTCAAGCTTGAACCCTGATGTTGAAAATAAGTGAACTTTTACTTTTTTACACGACAGGTGGGGGACCAGGGATTGGGTGCCAAATGTGAAGAGTACCTAATGGCCACTCATGTCTCACCAGTTTCCCAG
>Ga0116227_10004157_pt1 | contig 31598 bp, 24 predicted proteins | sample S1TSphgellanicum_FD_89693 | JGI IMG/M metagenome (GOLD analysis project Ga0116227, IMG submission 89693) | Host-associated microbial communities from peat moss isolated from Minnesota, USA - S1T2_Fb - Sphagnum magellanicum MG | ecosystem: Host-associated > Plants > Peat moss > Unclassified... | reverse complement strand
TTTTCTTGTGATTAATTGTGGAATCACATGGGGAAACCATGTGATGTTGTTTTCTTGTGATTAATTGTGAAATCACATGGGGAACCATGTGATGTTGTTTTCTTGTGATCAATTGTGGAATCACATGGGGAACCATGTGATGTTGTTTTCTTGTGATCAATTGTGGAATCACATGGGGAACCATGTGATGTTGTTTCCTTTTGATTATTTGGGGAATCATGTGGTGAATAAGTTTTAGGAAATTTCTTAAGTAGTTTCCTTTTGGTTAGTATATAAGGAAGTGTTTGTGACCTTGAGAAACACCTTCATTTTTGTACAAAGTTATAATATGAATACAAAGTTTGTGAATTGAAGTTTTGATTTATGGAAAAGTTTTTGGTTTTTGAATAGTTTTGGTGTTGTTTATGTGTAGTTCATGAAAGGAAAATGGCGAGGCTTGCATAGCCAATAATAAGGTGGGAGGATAGTTTTACAACCAAAAACATAGATTTCATAACTATGTAGTTATCATACATAGTTTCGGTCCTAAACCCGCTCATGTTGTATAGTCTCACAACAAGGTCTAAACTTCTATCATCGATCAGAAATGATATGATGGTCAACAATGATTCCATACTAACACAATTGAATTGAAAGTCCCACCCAATGAAAGATTTTAACAAGAAGATGTGGATCACTTCTTCATGGATTACCAATTATGTTTGACATCCACCAATTTGTCAAGAGGTGTATGATGGACACAACATGGGCCCATCAGCCAACAAAATGCCAATTGGAATCCACCATTCTCATTGTTATATGTGGGTTGTTTCAAATAGGAGTTGGAAGGAGTATTGGAGGTATGTTGTTTTGAATAGTTCTTCATTTTTGTAAAGTTAGCTTTAGACTATTTCCATCCATGATGGGCCTGGGTCTTTGAGGAGTTCTATTTTGGTGGGGATATTGAGTAGGCAAGGATCCAAGTAACTTAGTACAGGGGTAGCTTCAGCACTTGTCTGCCAAATAATTAATAAATTTTAGAGGTTCCATTTTGAAAAATGGAATACTCCCAACTATTCCAAGAGATTCTTCATTTTCCTTGACAAAAAAATGATTCTTTGAGAAAAGTCAATTTTGGAAATTTCAGCATTTCTAAATGTAATATAATTTGTGCTGAAGCCGCCAAGGTACTCCAGTAATTAATTACTATCTCATGACCCATGGTGTACAACATAAACTGGGCTCTATGGACTTTTGTTTTTTCATTCCCCATCATGTCCAGCGCAAAGTTTACAAGTAAAGAGAAATTGCTTGACATATAGGTAAATCTCATACTGATGGGTCACCATGGAACCATTTTCGGAAAGAGAATTTCAAATTATATGCCAGAGTGAATTACGCTAGGTATGACCAGAGAAGCAGGGCATTAAATATGAACCCCTCTGCCTCGGCTGGGCGCTTATTTGGGGAACATCCTGCTCCTCATATGTTGCCCTGCACTTCACTTTTGAAATAATGTAAGGGGACCCCTCATTGGGATTCCCCAACTATAGCACACCAGTTTTCTTTGTTGCTGCACACTCTTGTTCCCTATCCTCATACACGAAAAAACCCTTTCTGTCACATACTCAGGTTTCTTATCCCAATCACCCTAATTATGGGGTCTTGAGGGAGTGCCATAATACGGTTTTTTATGTGCAGTGAGGTGTGCAATCACTGGGTTAATGGAATATGGTGAACTCAAGTTATATTGCTAAGCTGTTGGTTGCATATTTTCACATGCATATCATATTTGCACATTGTAAAAATTAGATTTTGTGGCAAACATAGGATAGGTGCGATATACCAAATTTCAGCAAAAAAATAAAAATTGTATCCTGGAAGAATATTTTTAAATGTGTGAAAATAGGGTAAACTACCCTGTACGTTTACCATTCTGCCTACCATGATCTTTAGAGACTGCTTTGTTGTCTTAGCTTTTTCATTTCAATGTCTTGGACACCAAATTTTTCTAGTCCAACTTAGTGACAGAATCAAATGACTGACGTTGTTCAAGTACACGAGTTTTCCATGGAGAAAGGGGTGGTGGGTACAGGACTAGTAATTCCAGACTGTGCACTAGACTCGTGGGTTCCATAGCACCTCTCATTTTTCTTAGGGGCCACTGAAGTTTAGTACTAGGGCCAAATGACTTTGTTTGGCGACTAACAGAAAATGGCTATTGGCTCAACTGTAGATTCCTTCATTCAGAAGACTTACTGGATTTTAGAAATAAGATCCGGGTTTGCAATATTGAGTTACTTGTATAAAGACAGCCTGATCTTAGGATAGAAAGTATTGGTTCAAGTAGCAGACCACGTTGACAAGGTATCATGGCAAGTTTCTGTGCACATTTGGCTGGTACCTAGAGAAGGGGCCAATATTCCAATGGACCTAGTATTCTGCCAGCTTGCATGAGGTTCGTGCTAGGCTCCACATGAAGGTCTCTTCAAGGACTGGGGGCGGTGGGGTGGGGGGCCAATCAATTAAGCTATTATCTATTCTGTAGAACCTTGGCCGCTTTTGGCACATGTCTGCTGAATGAATAAATAATTTTGGAGATTCTATTTCCTTAAAGCAAAATATTTGAGAATATTTCAAAAGATTTTTCATTTTCATTTAGAAAAAAAATTCTCTTTGAGAAAAGTATTTTTTGAAAATTTTGGCGTTTCTAAAAATAATAGAATTTGTGCCAAAGCCAGCAAGATACTACCATATATGTGTGGAATCCTATGACCAACTGAGGAAATTTTTTAATTTCCAACTCCACCTTACAGGTTTAAAATCTAAGGATATCTGTTCTTAATGGAGTGGAAAGGTGTTTCTTTGGATTTGTGTTCTAATGGCCATCCACCAACAAGCTTTCAAATTAAAAGTACAAACCTTCAACTCTTTGGGCTCCACAATCTTTTACAAATAGTCTGAAGCCAATTGAAAATATGAAACATTAATTTTTGAAACAAGTTCTCAATTGATGATGCATAGCACTTGTTGATGAGAACAGGCCATATTGATCTCAAACTGTATATTTTTAAGTTATGTGAAACATGTTTGCATCAACATTTTATTTCATTTTCACACAATGGAGACCAATTTTTTTGGAAATTTCCAAAATTTTAGTGTAAATTCAGGTTTTAAAATTTATTAAAAAAAATTTTAAAAAAAAAAAAAAAACAAACAAACAAATCAAATCACCAAACTTTCAAAACCACAAGATTGAACAATAAAACCTTGGTGTAGACCAACAATGGACCACAATATGGGAAAAAAAGATATCATGAGAGTACTAGAGTTGAGGTTATACAAGTTTGGTCAATTTCTTGATACAAAGACCAACTGTACTAATCTACACAATTTCGCATATTGAATTGCTATAGACACTCAACATTAATTCACAATGTCATGCATGCGAAACATGTATTTGTTGTCAATTGTTTTGCATCATCAAAGCAGTAGCCCAAGTGGGAAGTCCAATGACACCCATGTTGATACCTTACATGATTGGAACATAACTTTTGAATATGCACGTGGAAACATGTACTGGATATTTTCATCAAGGGGTATTATGCAATATATATCAAGTTGTACCCATGCTCTTAGGAAGGGACCATATTAAGTTTGAACCAAGGTTGAAACGCCAACAAACAATTTTAAGAATAAAATTTTCATGCAACCAATGAGATGACTCAACATGGATAGGTAAGAAAGCCCAAGGTGGGATGGGGGATAGGTGATTTGAGTTTTTTTATTTAATTTTGGTGTTCCGACAAAGTTCCCAATGATGATTTGAGCTTGTTCCCCAATTCCCATGTCCTCCTTTTAGCACCACATTTCATCCCATATCCTTTGCCAAAAACATTTTCCCGTACAACCTATATAGCTAGACCAAAGAAAAAGTTATTTTGAAAATGTTTACAATATGAGTGCTTTTCTTTTTTGTGACATGCCAATTAAAGATCAGGCCCATCAAAAAAATAAAACTTTGGATTCACCCCCACGATTAATTAATGCAACTAATGTAATAGAACCCATGATATCAATAGAGAACTTAGTGTTTGAAAAATCAATCTTCCACATTTTGTTAATTATAGAAGTTTTTTTAGCGTACTTTTAGAACCTTCCCTAGGTTAAACTTTTCAATGCACCTTTCAAAATCCAAAAGGCCTGGGCCTTTTGGATTTTAGGAGGTACATTTGTGGATATTTTGTTTTACTTGTTTTTTTTTGTTTTTTTCATTTCATTTTTTAACCTAAAATTTTTAAATGATTAAAAAATCTTAATCCCTAATCATATACATAAAATTTGATCCACACTTCAAATATATATATAATTATTTAAAACCACTAAAGGCACAAAAAACAATCCATTGCCATGGCAACAATTGTATGAAATTTCAAAAAAGTAACTCAACCAAATCTCTAAACAAATTGAATAACCTAAATGAAAAGCTCAAGAAATTGGCTTCTACTTGCCAACAACTGTATTGAACTTCAAAAAATTAAAATCAAATTTCAAGCTATGGATATCTAAGGATATTAATAAAAAAAATCAAAGCACAAGCAATTGAGTTTTACCTTCAATGCTATGTAACCACATACATCAAACTTCAAAACTGTCAAAAATCTATCAATGCATGAAGTTATGAATAGACAAACAATTGAATCATAACCTGAAGTCAAATCAAATAAATTTACAAATTTGTAACTCCAAAACACAAATTTGACATGTCAAAGATCCAAATTATTCATGAAATCCCAAATCATATCACACATACCATGTCCACTACATTTGTGATGAAACCAAGAATAGACTTCAAATCAACAACAAAATTGATAGTTATCAAATAATGCTAAAGATGATTGAAAATGTGCCCAAAAGTTGTCTTCATGTTCAAAACCTCAAACAACTTGCTTTTAACCACTACCTATGCTTAGGGAGCTCAAGATCAAACATCTTGTTTCATAATTATCATCAACATCAACATTGGATTTACTTGATTCATAACCATGCATAACATCATCAACAACAAAATCTTTTGACAATAGTTTTTATATTCTTACTGGCAAAAACATTTGAATCAAAAGGTGTCATATCAATTTGATCTTCAATAGGAACCTCTTGTAATAAATAAATAAAATTTTTAAAAAACCTGAAAAAGGAACCTATTCATTTTCACATGAACAAAAAAGTGGACTAGCAATAATAACTAAATTTCCATGGCCATGAACAATTGAATCAATAAATGCCAAGTTAACATCATTATCTTTAGTAAGAACATCTTGCATACCCAAAAAACAATCAAAATCCAACACTAAAAAAAAACACAAAGACCATAAATCAAGAAAAAAATTATAGCATTACATTTGTCTTTTCAAATGTCTTTTTCTCCTCACTAAAAGCTTTATCATAATGAAGGACATGAAAGTGCCCTTCAATTCATTGTTAATAATATGTTGTAGAGCTTTGTCTCTCAAATGCATATTGATTTGATTATCCCTTTAAACAAAAAAATGCAAAACAAGAATTTAAAACCACAAATGAAAGCACTTGAATTGATAAACAATAGCTCAAATGAATGAAAGAAAAATATATGTATAAACTCAAACCCAAAACACAAAGCTTGAAAAAACAAAAATAGAAAAGGGGAAGAATTGATTTTGTATATGAGATTGGGTTTCTATGACATGGAACCTCCATGGCACACTTTTATGGAACAAAAGTTTCCTTCGTTTGAGACCCCATTTAAAAACTAATCCCAACCTTTATTTAAATTTGGTTGGATGAAAGGTTTTTTTTCGAGGAAGGAAAGTAAGAATTCATATTATCAACAATTAACCATAGTTGGTTTATGCCCAACTCAAAATGTAGTATACTAGATTTCATCCCTCCTCTCGCACTCAAATATAAGGATGTAGGAACCAGTGAAGACTTGATTTATCATTAGGGTAAATAGTAAAATGTTGACAAGCTAATTCCTTGAAAGTTGTAATGACAATCAATAGGAGGTCTATGTTGATCCACAAAATATCTTGTAACATTATTCTGCCAATTTTTAGAAATTCCTTGGAAAAACTTCCAAACCAATTCAATAGGCAATTTAAAAATCAAATTAGAATTTTTTTCAAAATTCACCTTTTGAAGTTCTAGCCACCCCCTAATAAAACAATTTGTCATTACAAAACAAAAACCAAACCTCAAATTCAATTCAATTAAGCTGAAGAAATTCAAAAATATTTAGGTAATTATACATGTGAATTTCAAATCAATCATTAAACCATAAATATTAGCACCTACATAAATTATAAGAAGGTGTAAATATTGTAATAATAGGTGTCTAGATGGGTGCATCCACATTAATAAGATCCATAAAAAGTGTAATCAATGTTTGATTTTTCATGTTTTAAAATGGTAATTTCAGTTGGTGTTGAAATTGTTGGATTTATTTATATAGGAACATTCATAATATATCATGGGAGGCTACAAACAAGATACAATGAGCCAATAGTGTTATTTTAAACAAGGACTACATGCACGTGTCCTTTTGCCTAGAAATAACTTTTTCTTACAAATGAATTTTGAATGAAATTTCTTGCAAATTTTTATTAAAAATGCTTATAATTGTCCCAATACACAACATTTTTTTGTTTATCATTTTTGAATAAATATTTATAATGTGTAGATTTCCTTGTAGATTTTATGTTGCTTCTTTAAAAATGATAACAATTTCAAATCATAACAAAAAATTCATTTTTAAATGTTCATATATAACAATCTACAATTTTTTTAATCGTATCATATATATTATAACCCATTTATATGTGGTAAAGGACTCTTGAACTTTCAAAATTCTAGATTAAATTTGAAAAGTTCTTTGAATTTCTAAACATTTTGAATGTGGCTAATAGATTTGTATCCTTCTTTTTCCCATCAATTTTTTAAACTATATGAGTCTTTTTTATAGTCTTGCAAAATTGACTATTTCTAACATAATAAGTGATCACTTTCAAATGTCTTAAAAATTTAAACTTGAAATTTTGTCAAATGAATTCACTAAAAGAAATCTTGTCCATTCCAACCATATGGTTACAATTATAGATGCGAATAGTGTCCAAATCAACTATTTTTACAACTACAATTGGGTTAGTTTTACATGTCATTTTAGTTGTAAATGTATGTAGTCATATATGTACATATTGTAGTCACATATGCGATTATAATGTTGACATAATCAAATGAAGTCACAAATGCAACTATAATTTGTGACTATTACATGTTTGGATAAAAAATTAAAATGAAAGTGCACATTTTTCATCCAATATTGTGAATGCATCCTTGGATGGATGAAAACCTAGTTGTTTTTGCAAATGATCATAGTTGTTTTAGTAACTAAGGCCAATAATTTTTCCATTTACAATATTTTGATGATTAAAACGTATGTGGCATCTTTGGAATTACAATATTTGTTTGATAATTAACTTGTGTATAATTATTTATTACTATTTACATTTTTTATTGACATTGAAAATACGACTTATTATATTTTTATTAAATATATTTTAGTTATGATCTATTTATAACTGATTTTTTAATTTTTTTTGAAATGTGATAGACATATTATCCATTTATAAATATTATATGTGAAAAAAATTAAAATTATGATATATTATAATCACATTGCATTTTATTTTTTATGAAATAAAGGATTAGTATGTGGGAGATAAATTATTTATTTATTTATTATTAAATATTAGTCGTCAAATATTTTTCATTTATAAATCATGTGCTTGAAATACAATTCCAACAAATCATCATCAAAATGTAATTCAAATTATTCAAATTAATGTACATTTTTTGAAGAAAAATATATTTAATCATGTATGCCATTGAAAATATTTTAAGAATCAACTTTAAAATCTTCCATTTGGAAAAATATCAATAAAATATGAAATATTGAAATTGATTTTTGTGTAATGTTTAAAGTCAAGTATGGGTCAAATAGAATGCATTCCATTACATTTGCACATCAAGTGGGGTGGCAAAGGAGTTGATATCCCTCCTTGGGGTCTAAGGGTCAAACCTCAAAAGTTAGATAGTTGTGGTCAACGATGGTATGTTGACCATATGCACCCTACATAGTTAGGCTACTTAACCTAGGTGCCTACTTAGGCCCACCTAACTACCTATACTAGGTGGCTCACCTAGCTACTTAAATTAGGGTTTTTAGCTTGGCTTAAGTAGTGACAAGTGTCAACAACTCGTAGGTTGAAAATTTATGAAATTACCAATAATATGAATTATAATATTACATTATTTATATATATAAATAATAAAATACTTAATATATGTGATTTAAATATATATTAAATCATTTAAATTTAATTATTTAAAAAATGCTACCCAATATTTTATGTAGTTGTATCTATAGTCACATAGTCCTACAACTAGTCAATGGATGAAAAATTCGTACAGTTGCAAGCAATATGCGAGTATAGGGGTGATTGTACATGCCACATGGAGTTTTTTTGCAACCAATTGTCTTTTGCCACTTGTTCAAAATGATTATAGGGTTTGTAATCACATGTGCCCATTACAACTAAAATTTTGTCTTTTGCAACTAAAATTATAGTCGTTTATTTCCAAATTTCTTCTAATGGCTTTTTGTTTGAATTTTTTGACATACATATGAACGAACAAGCAAAATCTTGCCATGATTGCCATGGTTTTAAATGGCGAAACATAAACATTTCTTTAATTTTGACTGGTTTTGTTTGCAATTTAACACCCTTTTCATTCATTGGATTATGAGTACAACCAAAAAAACACAAATAAATTTGAATTCAATTTAATGGATAAAAATATTTTATTTTCTTAAAGCTTTATAATTATTGTTTTTTTAAAAACTTGTTTAATGACTTTAATTTTTTTTTAAATACTTGTGTAATGACTTGAATTTTTTTGAAAATGACATTTTTGGAAACCATATAATACAAATCTTAACATAATGATATATATTATAAATTAAATTGCAAAATAATTTTTTGAAAACTTTTGTCCAAAATATTCTAAGAATATTCCAAAATAAACAATCACAAAACATGAAAAAGATGGTTCCCATTGGTGTGGACATGCCCAAATGGTGTAAACCATGATCCAAAACCTTCAAAATCAAATAATTGGCTAAATTGGAGGTACTTGTTAATTCAAACAAACCTTCAAACAAAGTTTCATTAATAGAATATGCAAGAGTTTATAGGTAAACCTTATTTGAAGCTAGTTCATTCTTATGCAACATTGAAAAATAAAAGAAAAAAAATCATAAAAATAATGAAACATTAAAAACTTTTATAATGTATTACAAAAGAAAAAATAAGAATGATTTTGGAAAGCCATGTTGTGCAATTTAAAACATGTACATATCTAAAGAAATTGTAAGAGAAAACAAGGTTGTACATACCCATAAAATTTATGTCAAGGAAATTTTTTAAAAACCACCAAACATGTATTTAATGAATTATGGATTTTAGAAAAGTCCAAAATTAATTTGAAATTTTCAAACAAATTTTGAAATTGCAAATTGGGCTTGGTGGCCAATAGGTTAAATGCACAAGAAAATTGGTAGTGGCCATGACAATCACATAATGATTTATGAAGGTTAATTTGAATATTGTATACATCACATACAAGAATTGAATTAATATTTGGTAGTCACCAAATGATGAATATTGAAAGCTAAAAACTCAAAAGGTAAGAACACAAAAAACATAAGCTAAAAAAGATTTGAAAAATCTAAAGTTCAATTTTCAAAATACTAATAGAGTAATTATCAAAGATCCATCATTTAAAAATAATAATTATTGTATTGTGTCATTTGGGTTAAAAACTAAAAAAGTTTTTGTATTACAAGTTTGTAAAACTTAAGGAATTTATCATTTGCTAACATAGTAATAATACAATTAACATATTATGACTCTCCAATAGTTAAATAAGGAATTACATCATTTCTTTTTGAAACAAAAATCCAACTGGAAAACATCAATTTCTATCCTTTAGAATTGTAAACATTATCACGTAATCTATAGACAATAATCCAAACCAAGTACAAGCAGAACTTAGTAATTAAATTTGATAAATAAATAATTCCATGATGAACCATGAGAACAAATGAATTAAATGTTCTAAAGGTGATAGGGTTGAAAGTTCATACCTAAAGGAAATTGAGTAATTTTAACATCCTTGTTATCACTCTCCACATGTTGCATGAACCAAGAATAATTTGGTGAAGAAGAAATCAAATGAGGCTTAGAATATTTGATAATAATTTCATAGTGGATGTTAATTGTCCTTGCCAATGGTAATCCAACCAACATTGGCCATAAATGGGAAGCAAGGTCCAACCATTGGACCTTATTCTTTAATAATTTATGTCTTTTTAAAGATTCAATGAAAAGACCATTTGGAATTTCAAAGGGCCTTGCTTAGCTCATCATGAATGAACAACATTTAGTCCTCTTTCCCATACAATCTTCAACATGCAAAATACCTACATTTCACTAGACTTAAAATAATAATATCTTCCTATTTGAGTGAATTGACCAAATGTCTTAGAACATTGTTCATGTCCTTAAATGAAGACAAATTGATCAACAAATACTAGTGGCATTAGCAAAGGAAGAACTTCATAACATCCACTAGGAGAAAAAAGGCCATTTTCTAACCAACCAATTTTCAATTGCATGTCGAACTCAACTTGCCCTCAACTACATAATTATATTTATTTCAACAAATTCCATGTTGCCCACTTCACACCTCAACTTAGTCAACTTTTCAACTAGGTTGGTAAGTGTACGGCGTTGACCATGACTACCAATTGATCATTATTTGTATTTTTAATTAATAAATTCATAATTGAATTATAGTGGAAAAATCCACTTTCAAAGTTTGTTAAGCTTTATCATGTCGACTGCTTCACTATCTTGGTTAGCCTTGTTTATGGATGGATGAATGTTGGAAATTTTGATGGATGAAAATGTCTGTGTTTTCCACTATAGTTCAACTTTGATTTGACTTTATGTTCAACTTAATTGTGATTTTCTCACAACTTTGTTGTGATTACTTTCCAACTTTTGTAATTTCAAAACCCCTTAATTTTGAAGTCAATAAATTTCATTACACTTCACCTTGCCACTAGAAACCCTAACTTTGTTGGAAACTTTTATGTTTCATGGTGTCCAAATGTGATAGAACATAAGTGGGAGAACACAAACATCGTCGTTTGAAGTCATTGAGCATGGTGTGAAATCATTAGATGGTGAAAAGGTGTGGAACATTAAGTTGACATGTCCTTGTTTATTGAAACAAACATTTACCTCCTAAAATTTCTTCCTTGGGATTGTCTTTCAAGGTTAAGTTGTTTTGATTCATTGAAAAATAGTGACTTCTCCTTAAAGAGGAGTATTGCACCAACATTAGTTGGAGTGGTTGGTGCATTTGGCATTGCCCCTCGTGCATCCAACACACTTCCATACTCATTTGTGCTAATGTATTCCCCATAGGTGTCTAGGAACACACATTTGTTCTATGGCTCCTTATGCAATATAACCTTCCACCATGGGTTAGAAAAATCATCAAAATAAAAAACTTGTTGGACTTGTGATGGGAAGACAAATGATTCATTGCCATTTACCAACATATGCCAAAAGTTGATGATTAAAAATTTGGCTTCATTTCATTTATAAATTGGATTACCCCAATTATATAATTATGGTTAATATAAATATTAATTAGTTAATAGTTAATTATTTAAATAATTAACTATTAATGAGTTAAATTATTTAATTAATATTAATGATTAATTAAAAATAATTTCATATCTACAAATTAATTTTAAAAGTTAAAATTTTAATAGCTTATAATTAATATTTTACAATTACCAACTAGTTAATAATTTATTTTGTTATATAGTCAATTTTTTAAATAATTATTTTATTTAATTAATTGATCATTAGAATTTTTTATAAATTATTTTAAAAAGTAAAAATAGTAGTTTTATTTCATCTTAAAATAAATAAATAAATATTTTATTTTATAAGTAATTGAAAAATAATTAAATACATTAAATTTTTTACTAATTAATTTGATTTGTAAATTTATTAATTGATTCAATATTAAATAATTATTCTTTGAAATATTAGGTACTTGCACACATGGCATGCACCAAAGGTTTAAGCATAGTTTAGCCTAGGTGCCTCATGGCTTAGCTTTATGTGTACTTTAGGTGTCACATTAAACATTTAATTAACCTTAGATGGTTAGCCCCAATTTAGCCAAGTTTAGGTACCATGTATATTAAATTAATTAATAGAAATTAATTACTAATTATTTGTTGTAATTAGGATCATATTATAATATTATTAATTATTAAAATAATTAAAATGTAGCTACCCTAATTTAGAGCTAATTAAAATTTAACATTTGAAAATAATATTAAATTAATGTATGTATTTGTCCCAATTTTTATGGTTAATGCAATCTTTAAATAATTAATATTATTTAAGTTCTATTTTTTTATTAATTTCATTACAATAAATTAGATTTTTTATGACGATTATTCCCTATTAATTAATATTATCTACAATACTTAGTAGGTAGACTAAACTAGTTAATTATTATAGGTAGTTATTTTCTTAGTCTAGTTAGTAATTGGATATTAAGTATTTGGAACCACCCAACATTGAACACAAGCCTAAAAATCATTAAAAAAATTATTATGTTTTTCATTATTTAATCAAATCAATAATGATTTTTATGTCATTAGAAGTGTAAATTGAAGGATTAAAATTTTTCATTAAACACCAAAACCAAAGGAACAAGAAAGAAAACATGAAGAGAAGGAAGAAGGCATTTGTGATATTTTGTCTCAATGTTTTTGAAGAAAAAACTCCAACCTTCTTTATTTTCAAGCTCCATATCTTTCTCATTTTTAATCCATTTTAAATTAGCTAAAAACCTATGACTAGGGATATACAAGACCTTTTTGTCCTTCAAATGCAATAAAGTAACAACAATAAAATTATTTCAACATTCAAAACTATGATATTTTGTTTCAAATGTTTTGAAAAAAATTGTAGCTAAACCTATGGTGCATTATAGTTGCACTTTAATTGATATTAAACACTTAATTAACCTTAAATTGTTACCCCTAATTTAATGAAGCCTAAGCACCATGTAATAAAAATTGTAGTTGTAATTTAATAGATATTTTGTTTCAAATGTTTTGAAGCAAAAACTTAAAACCTTTTTTAGTTTCAAACCCCATTTTTTTTCATTTTTTGTCTTTTTAAAATGATTAAAAACCCTATGGGTGTATCAACTAAATATTTATAAGATCTATTTCAAGTCCAAATGCAACAAAACAATGAAAAAAAACTTAATCTTAGAATCCAAAATTGCAACTTAATTTCAACTAGGGTAAATAGGCCTACCACCATATACTTAAGATTTCAAAAGAAGTCGATTTCTTACACATTGCTCTTTTTTTTGTTGTTAAAATAAATTTTGTAACCTTCCATTTAACACTTCCAATGCTACAAAAAATACTCAATTTAGTCAAGGAACGAAGAGGATATGGGTTGTTTTGTGTAAAGGGATTCATGTTTGGTGATAAATTTGTTAAAATAGTTTTGGATTTTGAAAAAAATAATAATTTTGTTATTGTTTAATTACATTTGGGTTTCAAAGAGGTCTTGTAAATCGCTAGTTGGCACACCCATAGCTTTTTAAATCACTCAAAACGAACTTACAAGGAAAAAGATATGGTTTTCAAACTAGAAAGGTTTAAAGTTTTTTTTTCAAAACATTTCAAACAAAATATCATAGTTTTGAATTTTAAGATTTTTTTTTTTTTTTTTTGTTTTGTTGCATTTGAAGTTCAAAGAGGTAATGTAGATTGGTAGTTGGTTCACCAATAATTTTTTAAATCACTCAAAACGAACTTATAATGAAAAATATATGAGGTTTCAAACTAAAGAGGTTTTAAGTTTTTTTCAAAAGATTTTAAACAAAATATCACATTTTTGGAATTTGAGATTAAATGATTTTCTCATTGCTTTGTTGCATTTTAAAATCAAAAAGATATTGTAAATCACTAGTTGGTGCACCCATAGCTTTTTAGATCCCTCAAAATGGACTTAAAATGAAAAAAGATATGGGTTTCAAACTAGAAAGGTTTAAAGTTTTTTTTCAAAACATTTGAAATAAAATATCATAGATTCAAATTTTAAGATTAAACTTTTTTTTCATTACTTTGTTGCATTTGGAGTACAGAAAAGTCTTGTAAATCACTAGTTGCCACACCCATAGATTTTTAAATCAATCAAAATGGACTTAAAATGAAAAAAATATGGGGTTTTAAACTATAGAAGATTTTTAAATTTTCTTCAAAACATTTGAAAAAATATCAACTAAAGTGCAACTATAATTTTTATCCCATATTGTTTGTCATAATTTTCAAATTTGTAAATTACATAATGAAGTTGGTGCATTAAATGCTTTCAAAAGGTGAAGTTGGCACCTAGGACAAACTAATAAAAAAGGTTTAACCTTAAAGGCCACATGGTATAAAATAGGATTATTTGAAGCCTACTTGTCTACCCTAAGCCTAAGTAGCACTATGGACTATTTATTTATTTAGGCCTACCTACCTACCTACCTACCTACCTACTTATTTCTAAGTGGACCTACATACCTACACCTAAGCTTACACATAATTTTAAATAGGAACACATGTCAACAAACCATTGTTTAGATTATTTGCTTCAACATAACTCTAAGTAGGACAATTCATGAAGTTGGAAAATAGTTACAAATTTAACTTTGAGATCTGGACAAAGGTAGATGAGCTTCATGTAAAAGTTGAAAATGTTCTGTCGACTAAATGGTTTGTTGCTTTCAATTAAAATCTTGTCACCTTAATGTTGGTTGAAAAATTAACACATGTAGGTAGCTTTCAACTACGTTGTGGGTTCAACTCAACATTGTCAACTATTTTAGTAGGCAGTTGAAAACATCATTTTGAGTTGAAAAAAACATTTTATAGTTGGAAGTGACATTTTCAGCTTCAAAATGTAGTTGAAACGTAGTCAAAACCATAGTTAAAAACCCTAATTTTTCTCCCAATGGTCTTCCAACAACATACAAGACCAATTTGCAATATTTATTTTTTCAATGCTTGAAAGAGGAAAAATTGTTGCATTTTAGGTCTTGCTTCCACTTTATTAATGTCAATATTGCTTCAAACATTAATTTCCTTGCAAAAGAACAAATAGTGGAAAATAACACATGATGTACCATTCATGTTGAAAATCAACAATTTTTTAGGGGCAATAAAACATGACCGAAAATGCTTGTGCAAACCTTTGGTGGGTGGAAATGGATGTAAATAAACAATTTACAAAAACCAAAAAAATGTTGGTCCAACAAATCTCAAAAATTGGAATAAAATCTAAAACATCAAAGATTAATTCACAAACAACATTTTATTCTGACTATTACTTTTAATACAACCAGAAATATTCTTCTACAAAAATCTGACATCATATTTGGAACAATGGAAAGTTTTTAAGTAAGAGAAAACAATACCTAGCAAATAATTATCCTTCTTATGAAAACTATCAAAGGAAAATGGCATTAAATGGTTCATTAAACAAACTTTTATAAGGTGTATGATTGACAAACAACATATTGTCAATGTGAATGTCACAATATTTTAAGAAAATGACAATGTTTTTATGGAAAACAAGTTTGTCAAGATTAATAGACAAAAAATGAACATCCTGGGTGCAACACTTTTGACCAAGCACCCTTGAGGGATATTTGATGGTAATCTGTGTTTCACATTAGATTTGATCCAAATGATAATTGATGTTGTGATGTTGGGCTATAAACCATATGTACTTAGTGAATTGTGTCATACATCTTTCAAGGAATTCCTTCAATTAAAGCTTAAGAACAAGGGTGCGAAATGAAATGAAAGCTTTTTCATGTCGAGTCAAAGGCCTAGTATTTTGAACCACCTCAAAGTGTGTTGCCACAAAAACGTCATTCAAATAAAAAATAAAATGGAAAGAACTCACCTTTGGTGGAGGCGAACAAAGCTCTAGTAAATCAATTCCAAGATTGGAATTAATTGAAGGCATTTCATTGACATTCAACATATTTAGAAGATGGAAAATTGAAAACTCCACATCTTCCATAATCCCAAAAGAAGGTACACATAATATTCCATGGAAACAACCTACAAAAATAAATGCAATCCATTAAAAAAAACATAACATCATATGTTTAATTGAAAGTGGTTCATCTAACCATCTAGTTCATAGTTTATTCAAAATCAAATAAGTTCAAATGAAATTGTTCCTTACTTTGGATGCTTACTTGTGTACACAAAATTGGATACAACACTTGTTGTCACATTTTTCAAATCACATTTTGTACTTGGAAACAACTTTATTAATATTTTTTATCGCACCAAAAATATTGTGTTCAACAAAAGTGGGAACACTAAGTTAAAGGAATGAAAAGATTTAAATATGGGGGAACTATGTTGATAAGGTAATTTTCTTCTACTATTTCTTTTTCATAGGACTCAACAAAAGTGACATTAAAGGAAGGATTGTGGCAACACCTACGAGGGGTATTGTCTAGTAGCTCAATGTATTTCCCAAGTGAATAGAAAGATACATGTAGGGCAAAAATCAAAAAGTTCTTTATGGTAAACAATTTTGTTAAGAATCCTAAGAATGTCACATTTAAAAACATTTTTAGTAAGAACTTGTAATATATGCTTGTTCATTATGCATAGATTTTGACCAATAATCCTTTGGGGTCAATAATTATTTTTGCTCTTTCTATGATTTTTCTCAAGTACTTCATCATCTTGTGAGATAGAACTAAAAACCATAAATATATAATAAATTGTTCTATGCACCTCATGAAGAGTTCCCTAAGTCCTAACTTCAAAGATTCAAAATATCTTGAAATAGAAATATGAAAACATTGGTCATTACATTTAGTTTATGGGAAGTTGGATACATAGTTTGAGCAACTTTAAAATCATAAAAGTAAGTTGAAAGTACATTTGAAACTAACTAGGTCAAAATGGTGTTCAAACCTACTTCATATTAAAATTTTGATATATTATGATTATAGCATGCATAATTAATAATTTACATAAATATCTTTGAAGGCCCCACAAACTTGAATTTTTAAAAAAATCAATATTTCATCTACATGTAGCCCATTTTGTAAGATCAGACATTTTGTGCAAATATAAACATTTACAAAAATTCTACTTCACTCTACTTTCAAGATGGTGTTTTTCAACATTTTAAATATAAAATGAAAGGTTACCATCATGTTAATTATTGTACAAAATAATTTTTTACTTTTAATACATTAAAAAAATTTCATGGCTACTTGATTTTTTTTAGAAGGAGTAGTGAACCGTTTACTTTTTTTTGCTTGGACCTTATTATCATTCATTATGTAATAGAATCAACAAGTGAATAATCATGAAATATCACTTGCCAACAAATACACCTTTCAAATAAAAAATTAGAAGCAAAGGATTCACGTCAAGGTCCTTTAGATTGTTGTAAGGAAAAGATCTGAAACTTTTAGAAATGACCATTTGAAAAACATTTGAAACCTTATCTTCTGCACATTACTACCACAAAATCAATGATGTTTTTATGATTGAATTTAATCAAATTTTTAGTCTTATTAGACATTGGACAAAAATTGGTTGTAATCAAAACAAACTAATCATTTTTTACACAAATTTGCAGGGATAGCATTTTCATTCATCAATTTGTTGAATGAGGTCCAAAATTTTGATAATTTGAATTTTTGTGAAACCCACCACCATTATAATAAAAACCTATTTCCCCCATGCATCCTATGGATTGCCAAGGACATCCTCTTGAAGATTATCACTTGAGTCAAATTCATATTTTGTGTCAAACAACCCATGCATTGAGGGACCATTATTTTCCATCAAAGGTTCCTTTTGCAATGATGTTCTTACTCCTTGAGGTTTTATGTCACACTTAACCATAACAACCCCATTCAAATGACCATCATTGATTTGTTTTTTTGTGTTCAAATCATCTTCAAATGAAAATTTCTTTTTCAATATGGTGACATCACCAATCTTCAACACAAGGTTCCTTACAACTTTTACATCAATAATAAAAATAATAATTAATATAATGAAATGTAGGTGAATCAACGTTAACTTTTTCAAAAAGCACATATGCAAAATAAAAATAAAAATAAACATTTGCCATTATCTCACTCGATTAAATAAAAAAGGTGGTGTCTTGATGGAAGGGATCCTTGACTTGCCTTTCCATACAGATTGAACACAATGCGGTGCAAATTGCTTAGGTTCATCACTAGAGTTTAGGTTTGCAAGTCTTGTGATTGTTTTAACATTGGTAGTTAAATTTAACATAGGAGGAAAAATGTTTATGTTCCTTAGAGGAAATAAACCCTTGAAGTGTTGATTCCATCATGATCTCTACCTACATTAACAAAAAGAATAACCCCAAATTAAATACCTTCATTAAGCAAAAATATTCAACACTATGACGTCATAAGGCAAAAGATGAAGCAACTTGATAGAAACAAAAGAAGCCAAAGGACTTGGAGGAGGCAAACCACCAATTAGTTCTCCCATTAACAACAATGACACAAAAACCAATGAATGGCCACTATGTGCACTACACCAAAACATGACTTTCATGACTACACTCATATGATTACACAATTGAATAGGATCCATTGTTTATGCCATTTTGACATAATAAACTATAAAAATAACATAAAAAATGGGTTGGATTCAACCACAATCGTATTTTTGTAGTCATGAAAGTCACATTTTGGGATAATGGTGGTTTGCCTTTTCACTTTTAAGATGGAGAACAATTTAGTGGTTCTCTCCCAATAACTTTAGTAACATAAAAACCACTTGGTGGTCACAAGGTGGATGTACTAAAATAAAATAAATTTTTATGCACCCATTATTATTAAATCCATGGATATATCATATTTTCCTAGCTATTTAATAAAGTTGTGTAAATGTTTTTAAAATGAAATGTAATAGATCACTATTTTAATTGTTAAAATGGAAGATCATGTTTTTTATTTATTTGGGTACATTCTTCATAAGGTTTAAATTTCCTATAGGTGACCTTTTGGATATAGTGTTTGAAGCTTTTGGTGCTAAAACCTTATCTAGAACATCACCAATGGAACAAGTATCATTTGAGGTTGTTAATGAAGTTTCACCAAGACCATAACCACCAAACTAATGCAAAAAGATCTACTAAAGGACATAGTAGTGCCCATACTAGATTTTTGCACCCTCTTTGAACAATACCACCTAATTTTTTCCTTGTGGACTATGATGAGGGCTTGACTAAGATTTTTCTTATAAACTACTTTTTGCATGCCTATGGACTTGAGCCAGGAAAAATGTTCTCCATAAGAACATCATCAAGATCCTTTTCCTTTGAGGTGCCTTGCCTAGGAACCTTTAGAGCATCTTCTTGGGGGCCTTGATTTTCATTGGACTTTGTTTGAGGCCATTGATTATGCAAAATCATTGCTCAAGTTAAAAGCATTTACAAATAAACAAAAATAATTTCTTCACTTATGGGTCTTGCATTTTCAAGAACTAGCTCAAAAACCTTACACATTTTCTCTTGCAACACATAAACATATTGAGAAATGGATTTTAAAAAGAACACCAAGAATAAAATATCTTCATAATTCATGAGAAATTTTGGTAAAGTAATGACCAAGCAAAGATGTATTGGGGCCCCTCTTCCATATATGTTGAAGCAATCCATATTGCTATGAAGCACTAGATTCAAAATTGTCTTCAACACATCCAACTTGATCTCATGGTTGTAAAACATTTAATTTGCAACAAAACTTGTACTAGTGTTTTGCACCAAGGATGCAAGCGTTTGAGACCCTAAGACATCTTTTTTCACATTTATTCTAACTTCATTAAAAAACAAACATGCATACAAAAGCATTGGAGATCACATGACCACATTTTTCTAGAAGGGTGGTTACACAACAATTGTCATGTATTGGCCAAACTCTAATATGGAATTTGGACAAGAATTGGTATTAATTAATGGTCAAAAACATGTATGAAAATGCATCCTAGTCACAAAGACAAATAGTTTTGAAAGTTGACCTTATAATTGAAAAGGCTTGTAAAAAGACATTCCCAATCTAAACCCTTCCCAATGATTACCTCTCCAACCAACTATACATGGTCAACAAGAAGGCAATTGTTGATGTCACATTATCCATAAGCAACTTGCTCATGCTCATATCACCATCAACAATAGCCTTAATATCTTTCATTGTTGTAAGGGTTGCATATTTGTAATGTGTATTGAAGAAGATAGCTTCTATCGTCATTACATCTTGGTTGGTGTTTTGAATCCATCGCTAAAACACATCCATAAAGCTTTGAGGTGGAGGTTCAGGTGTAGGATTCAACATGATTTTGGACTAGTAGAATTGATGTTGTGCAAAAGTGAGAAAAACATTTTCATCACACTTGTGTTTGCTTTTCTTCTCCCACTGGAATCATCCACAGAATATGGCATAGGATTGGTTAAGCCTAGGGAACCCATGGAAGACCATAATCTCATGATGAATTTGTTGTTCCTTCTTGCAATCCTAGTAATATTTTCACATGGTGCCATGTCATTTGTCAATGGAATGTTGATGTGATGACCAATCGTTAATGATCGTCCATGTCAACTTTATGCACCCACACACTTGCACCCATGCACTTGAAGCTCTGCATTCAAATAGCCACCCTTGGGTATAACAATTAAATAAAAAATGTTCCATGAAGTGCTTGTAAAAAACTAACTCCCAATTTAGAATGACATTTAGGGATCATTTTTCAAACTATGGGACCAAATGAAACTACAACAATTCCATATAGGTTGGGCACATGGACAACTTCAAGGGGCAAATGGGGGGCTAGAACGACAACCTCCCCCTTTGCCCATTGTTGAAACCCCTTGGCATGGATGTGGGGCCTCCTAGTTGTAGCTAATAGCCTATGTTGTAGTTGTGCCCCAAATTTTAAAAAGTATAACAATAGGGGTAAAATAGAAATTTTTACTATAACATTTCACCATAATAAGTTATCAACTATGTAAGATGTTAATTTAGAATTTTCAAAGTGTAGAAATTCATTTTTGTTTTACGACATTTGGACTCCAACAAGTTTTCTTACTTTGGTATGTATTTGAGATTGAAGTTGTTTTTATCAATTTTTGATTTTTTGGGTCTATTTTACAATCTTTATGCATGTACATGTTAGGTATGTATTTAAATTGAATTTGAATTATATATATATATAAATTACGTGGAAAATGAATGGTACTTTGAACTCCAAGAATAAATTCCTTGCTCGAATCAATTTTTGCCTCTTATGATAATTAATTCTCAAAACTTCAACACAATGAAAAAAAGAAAAATACCAATAACACAATGTCAATCGTCATTGAATTCATTCCAAACACCAACTATGAAATTCAAATATGAATAATTAAAACTTGTTGTTGCAAGCTCTACACTCACAAAACCAAAGAACACAAAATATTAAAAACCCAAAAAGTTCAAAATGCTAAAACTCAAGAGACAAACTAAACCCTAAAATTGAATATCTTGTAAAAAAATTTAAACCCTAATTCCAGTGACAATGTTTCAATGGACCTGGTTTATGTAGGATGGTATTTTGGTGATCATCATTGTGACAATTTTAGAGCCATTCCAGATTATAATTTGTCATAGATCAAATTTCATTTAAAAATCATTTCTTGTTGTTTGTTTTGCATCCGTTCAATGTTTTTGGCTATTTGTATCTTGTTTTTCTTACACCCTTTGAATTATTGTTATTTTGATTCTATTTGTATCTTGTTGTGAACTTATTTAATGAATCAGACTATTGTTGACAAGAATGAGAAAATAATATGAATAAAATAAATAACATATAATGAAATTTATAGAATTTTATCTTTTGAAAAGAAAAAATTAATAAAAAATAATTATGTTCAAAAAAATAATTTAAGCATTGTCACTGGTAGTGCGAAGCAGCGTGGAGCCCAAATATGGTAAAAAGGGGTTCTAATATTCTAAATAAAAAAGATTAAAAGAAAACTCAATATTCACCGTACCTAAACTTACAGCGGCTGAAACTGCCGACATATGCTCAAAAAAGATGTGCCGCTCTTGCCCTTGTCTTTTTGTTTGGGTGCAAAGCGGGGGCAAAAGCGGGGGCTTGGGCGGGGGCGATGGGGGGGCTTAGATGTGCATGTGCCAAGCCCAATAGCCTCTCCCTCACAGACAGAGCCAACAAACAGTGCCCTAAATCCTAGTTCCTTGCCCTAAAAGTAACCACCTCAGACTGGAATTGGTGACTTGCACAAGCTCCAAAACCACTGTACAGTGACAGAAAAAGTGACATGACTCGTTGATGAGATTGCCATCAACTATCTTCAGTTGTGAGGTTACTGGAACTGTTCCCATCCACACATGCCAGACTTGGGAGTTTGAAGTTGTCAATGGTGATGGTACAGGGAATTAGGTCACTTGGGATCCCAGAGAAGTGGGAGAATCTGGATGTGCACGACTGTGTTTTGAGAGCACCCATGAGAGCAGAATCCAGATTTGCATGACTGTGTTTTGAGAGCACCCATGAGAGCAGACCCGGATGTGCAGGACTATTTTTTGAGAGCACCCATAAGAGCAGAATCCGGATGTGCATGACTTTGTTTTGAGAGCACCCATGAGAGCAGATCCCTAATTGCGTAGCTGTCGTTTTTTGATGCAACTCACAAGTGTTGAAACTGTTGTTGTATGTGCTTAGCTGTCTGTGTGTTTTTTGTGCACACCCACAACAGCAGAACGCAGCCATGGAGGGCGCTGTGGATAGTGCGATGAACAATAAGAGCAGTAGTGGCAGCATGAGCCAGAAGGAAGCGAGGGAGGCCAGGAGGCGCAAGATACTGGAACGAGGATCTGATCGCTTGGCCTTCATTACCGGGGAAATCAAGTCCGTTCCTCCGACCTCACCTTCTTCGCAATCACGAGACTTTCCAGCCCCAGTTAGAACGGGCGACACTGGCCTCAAGTCCCTTTCGAGCGCAGAGCCCAGATCTGCTGGTCAGTGGCTCCATCTTTTTTTTTTTGGCTGAATTTATGATTTTTGGAAAATCGCTGACAGAAATGTACGCTTTTTTAAAGCATATCTTGAACTAGATTCTTGACCTGTATATTTCTTGCAGTCTTGAGATGGAATTGCCTGCAGAAGAGAGCATCCGAGAAATCGTACAGCATCCGCTGTGAACCTAAACCTCTGACCTAATTATCTTCAGATGATTGTCTGAAATATCTGCCTGTAATTCTTACAAGCTCTTGGATTAGGGTTTAGTTTAGGTGCGAGGATTAGTTTGACAGCTTCCTGCAAGACAATTCTTTGTGTATGTGCCAGTGCCTGTTTCCTTTTGTTTGCTTCCTGCTAAGAATGTTACGGAACACTCCAAATTTGTGCTTTACAGATGGAGTATTGGTGAAAATCAGGCTGAAGAAAGGGGGGGTGGGCAGGGGCTAAGAAGAAACCTAAAGCTCTCTCTTTCCATATGTGCTTTGCAGATTCTCCTGAAGGAGTAAGTGATCTGGTGGGCATGCCAGTAATTTCTAATTTGCAACCTGAGGTGCTTGCACTTGACACAAATGCAAGAAAGTTGACATCTCCAACACTGGAACCAACTATCAATCCTTCTCTCTCAACACACAAGAATGATGGCATCACAGAGGGTATGTTGGCAGGCTCCAGTGTTTCAGTTGCAAAGCCAGGTTTTTCTCTGGTTAATCTAGGTCATTCCATTGACAGCACTCAAGTTGCCCGGGTGATGTTTTCTCTCTCATTTGCCCTCCTCCTAGTATTCCATTGGGCATTAAGAGAATGTGAGCATCCTTGGGGAGATTATTTGAACACTTGGATTACCTCATGGCCCATTGCAACTGTGATAGTAACAGATATTGCAGTTGCCCTTGCTGCCTTGCTGCTCGGATTTGTGAAAGTTGCATCCAGTGAAAAGAAAGAGGAGAAGACCACTGGCAGAGGAGGGTTGGCAGTATTCAGAGATGTTCGATTTGCACAGGCTTTGGCAGCTGGAACTCAACTGGAGTGGGCACTAGACCTCAGTCTGGTGGCAATGAAGTCTTGTAGGTCTCTGTTCCTTGATTGCTGCATTTACTTTGTAACTCTTGTCTCTGCTGCTTCCATTGTACAGTTTTGGCTTCCATCAATTTGCAAACTATTGCACCACTAATAGATTTTGATCAACTCCTAATTCCAAAATCATGAAAATGCCCACCATCTGTTTTATGTCTGCTTCTGTATGTGCAACCTGCTGTGTATCATGTTGATTTACTGTCTGTTAAAGTAGCAGTTCAGTGAGGTGAATCGATTTTTCGTCAGATTATTCATGTCATGCAAGAAAGTAATGTACTTTTGAAGGCTCTCTCTGATTTCATGATTTTTGAGTTGTACCATTATAACTTTGTCTCTCTTGCTCATTCTATCAAAGAGGGTGTTTGGCAACAAGTGTCCTCCCGTCATCTGACAATGGGATCTTTGGCAAGAAAAGCGAGGTAATACTTCAACCCTCTCATATTCCACTACAATTCCTAGGATCTGCAAGAGGGGGGTGGGTATCGATGAGTCTGCCCTGCTTTCAAGCTTGCAGCAACAATCATCTATGGAAATACAGTCAGTCTTGATGACTACTGTGAAGTGAAGGTTCAATAAACTTGCAGTTGTGAAAGCCGCAGCAGTTGAGAACGTGCTACATAGTAATTTGGTCTTTCATTCTGGACATAATCAAAATTACTCAGCCATAGCAGCAAATGTCTGTGACTCAAGACTAGACCCCAGCTGCTGCCGTGGATCCCTACCCTACTTTCACCTACAGATCAATTCGTGGCAGCAGGGATTTTTGAAACCAAAATTCCTATGTTTAGGGTCTCATATACAAGATTCAAGGTTTCAGGGTCTTAACTGAAACCTTCTTGATAATGGAAGGGAGGCCAAGCTTACATGGGCAGTCAATTTCAAATACTGTCAGTAGTATTGCAGTACCACAGTATTTTGGAAGTGTCTCTCCAACATCTGAAATTCTGAACCTGTGATAACATCCAGCACAAAAAACGGAAACACTGCCTACTTTGTTTACAGATTTAGGAAACAGCCAAGCATGTCAATTGCATATTAGAATGCCTGGTAAGAGTTGCAAAGTGCTTAACCTCAAAACCAGTTCTCTCAATTCTTCTGCAGGACACTCTGTGGAAGCCCTTGTGAACATGTTGTACATGCTCTGTGATTCTATCTAGTACCTCATGAAGCTAATTTCTAACCCCACTAACCTGCCATGGAGCTTTCTGTTGCAAAACCTCAGCCACAAACTCTTGCTCATAAGGGATCTGCACATAAGATGCATTAAAGAGGAAGAGCATGTCAGCATAAATGCTGTCAAGGCAGACCTCATGCAATCCAACAGAATGAAGAGAAAATGTGAATGCCAACCAATACAGAGCTCTGACTTCACTGCGTTGCACAGCCTGTGTTACCTCATTGTCCACTGTGCCAATCACCTGCATGATGATCTCCAGTAGCATGCCAGTGACCACAGGAAGCACAAAAAGTGATGCCATGCTTGCTCCATACAGGACCACCCTCTAGTGTAGTTCTTATAGAGATTTTTCAATTCTTATGAGAGTTGTTATTATAGAGACAGTTTTCCCGTTCTTACTCTCATGCGATGGTGCTTAAACTGCAATCTTGGCAAAAACATACAAATTCTGAATATTCCCAGGTCTTTCCTCCTCTTGATCAGTGTGCTTTTCCTTACTTGTGGGATAAAATAACTGAACTCGGCACGCTTGCTAGCTACAATCAACCCTTTTCATAAAAGCATTTGCCTATGTGTTTTGAGCATAGATTCATGACAGTTCAGAAGGCATAATTTGACAAGCACAAGGTGAACCCCCTTATTTAGGCACCTAGTGCTCCATGCATAGTCACAAACTCCTTTACAAAGGCACCTTACTCTCTGTGTGTTGGAACCTTGCTTAACCATATTGATCTGTCAGAGATTTAAATTGGAGGGCTCCTTAAATCCATAATATTCCCTCCTGACACTAGAGGTCATATTCCATTTCTGGGCAGTCTTGTAAGGGTCCGCCATTTTTTCTTTGCGGGATGAGTAGGATCTCGGCCGCTCGATATGGAAAACAAAGGCTGACACATCATTATGCACAGTAAGGTCCTTGGACGGGGCGTTACCAGAAGTTGACACCTTCCCTGGACTGTTGCCTCTGGCTCCCACTTTATACTGGTAACAACTCCATCCATGGGCCTTACCCTACCATGTAACAACCTCAGAGAATTTAGCCTTTGTTATTTGAGGGACTTTTCTGGACACAAATTTCTGCTCTAGGACTGCATCAGTACTATGGTGGGTTGTTAAAATAGTGGGGAACCAACCACTAGCCTACTAGGCAACCTTTTTCGAAAAAAAGGTACCAGCCTACCTGGTGAGCTAAATATGAATCTAAAAATTCGAAAAAATTTCATTTTGGGGGTTTTCAGTTCTCAGAAGTGAAAAAAACAGTAAAAGTTGCCCAGTTCACTTATGTGGTTTTCATTGTGTAGCCAAACATATATAAGAATAATTAAAGATTTGAACTTTATTTCTTGTTTATGACCAAATTTGACTAAATCTTCCTAGGATGATCGCCACTGTTTCTTCAGCTTCCAATGCATGGTCGGCACTTTAGGTACTCACAGGAATTCCAAAAAAACACTGCTACTAGCTACTCTTGGGCAATGGGTGCTGGCTTTCGTTTCCTTTTCGGCTTTCGCTCTCAAAACACCAATCTTGGATTCTAGCTACTAGCTACTGTTGGGCAAAAAATGAGCTTCACTAAATTTGATGTTATCTGAGGTGTGATTTTCTTCTGAAAATTTTCTTCTGCTTCTTGTGGGTGGATAGAAAGAAACAAAACAGTGGCAGGAGCTTTAGCTGACAAGGGGTATGGAAGGGAGCACACACTCTTACAAAAGGGGCCTTTGCTTGAATGTGATGATTAGTAAGACCCAATTAAAGAGATTTATTCTATGCCCTTTGTCTGTCGCAACTAGTAGGACCCATTACAAAAGGAGCTTTTGCTTGTATGTGGTGATTAATAAGATCCAATTAGGGTGATTTTATATTCTTAATCTATCGTGATTAGTAGGACCCAATTAATGATGAGGGTGATTTTTATCCCCTTAAATTTTGGTGATTAGTTAGACCCAATTAGGTTGATTCCTATGCCCAAATCTGTGCTGCTACTTTTAACTAATCTTGTCACTTGATGCTACTAATCATCACTAATAGGTCTGTGGGCAAGTCACAACAGCATGAGCAGACCAAACTTCCTGAATTGGCGCAGCAGAAGACCCTTTGGATAAAATATATGGTAGAATTTAGAAAGGAATGATACTGTTTTTTAACAAAGTCCCTGGTCTCAGTATCAGGTAGAGTCTCTAATGTGGAGTTACCTCCTCGACCATGGCGGGATTGCTTGGAAGGAAGGCTGGGTCAAGATACACCTGACTCTGGAAAGAGAAGCTGCCTTGCTTTGGGACTTTGATTGGCTTTGAGGTGCTAGAAATGTTATTTGTTTTAGAGTGGGCATGAATGTTACATGGAGCCTCCAACGATCTTAGTTTGGGGTTGTCAAGTGTGATTGCTCCCTCCTTCGGTGATGGCCCTTGGTTCTGGTTGACTGGGGTAAAATGACAATCACATTGGGAAGTTACATCTCAATGCTTGTGGATGAAGGTCCTCATCTGATTTTGTCCCTCAATGTCTTTTGGATTCAGGCTGGCGCCAATGGTTGTTCCCTGTGGATCTAGTCCCCCAAGAGCCTTTTTGGTTCATTACATTCGCAGTGGCTATTCTCTGTTGGGAATGCAAAAAGGCTCCAATTAAGTGTACCTATATATATATATGAAAGACTACCCTATGAACTAGGGACTGAGAGGGAGCAAAAGGTCAAGATATGAATGTTGTCAATAACTTGACAGGCCCTGGGACAAAAACTGTGTATCACTCTTTTTGGCCATAGTGAGAGACCCTGGAAATGGGTATGGCAATGCTCCTGTTGTGGAGGCAGCCTGTCTGGGCGGCCAAAAATGCCGGCTCCACAGGCGGCCACATCGCTTTTTATTTCAGATCCTAATTGAGGTGTTGAAGTGAACTGTAGAAAATTTCAGATCTTAATTGAGGGTTGACACTGCTATTCTCAGGGATATTTGTGCTTTGCTTGACATCTGCCAACAAATCTTTCATGCAGTGCGACAGCGTTCGCTGTTTCTTGGGACAAACATGGACAAACTTGTGTTGGAGTCTCTGTTTGAGGTATGTTGAGGTATGTTGTACATTCTTGACTTATTATTGGACTTGTGAAAATATTTGGTCCTCACACACTTTCTGATGTCTTACAAAGTGTAGACCGAACCATCTTAGGGAATTTAGCCACATGTTACAGAGTGGAATGCTTTGTGGCTTTAAGTTGTTGCAGTTTGTTAGGTTGCTCAGCAGCTTGAGCAAATGGAGCATGACCTTGATGATGTTAGTAGAGTTGCACAGGGTCTCAAAGTGAAAGTGGAGGCCCTTGACAGAGCTGAAAGTTCTCCAACCTGCCTTTGCGTCACATGGTAGCCATCTAAAACCTTCTAATTGCTAGGTGCAAAGCATGACAGCTGTGTGGTGACCTAACTCCATAGATGGTCTCTACATGCTGACGGTCACAATCCTTGCATATCACAACAAAGGTTTGGGTTCTTGTCTGCAGAATATTTCCAATCGCAAAAAGGCTCAAGCATAGACCGCACATGAATGTCTATCACAACGTGAGCAACCAAACCTTATACCATCAATACTTTAACTCCAAGATATAACTTTGAACCATTTGTTAGTACATCAATTGTGGGAGTGCACTGCACAGGTTGGCAGCCTGAAGCCTTGCATATTGTAAAGGAGACAAAACTTGTCTTAATGTTGCATTTGCTAGGGTGACAAAACTAATCTTTTCTACTGATTTTCAATACTTTGAAGAAAAAGCTGAAAAATCTTATGTTGGACTTCCAAGTATTGCTATTGTCTTGTTTAGATGCACCTTTAATTTCTAATAAAAAATTGCAGTTGATGTCTATTTGTGTTGTTTACTCTTAGGGTTGAATTTTGGTGTGTCTCTGTCTGACTGAACTTTTCTAACATGGATTTCTTCTCTCATGTGCTTCTTGCTGCATTCCTACAGGCTTTGAGGCAAAGATTTCAAGAGGAGTATAGGGAGGTGGTTGAACGACTTGTTTACACATGTGAGATTGTTGGTTTTTTTCTCTTCATTAACTCAAACTACTCTCCTCTCATGTAAACGCTGGAACTATCCTCAGTGAGGGAAACATATGTGCCAAAACGGCCAGCATAGCTCAGGAAACATTAGTTTTTGCATCTGTAGAACAGTTCATGGCCATTCATTTAATTGCATGGTGCTCCATGGGGCTCCTTGGAATTTTTTTGTAATTCTTGTTATTTGGTATTCACCCCATGAGTGTAGCCCAATATCTTGGTAACTGAGGAAGGTCCTGTGGGGTGGTTTGGGTATGTGAACAGTTATGGTGTAGAAGTTGGATGAATCAGTTAGTACTCTAATCCACTCTTGTGCCTTCATCTTCAGTTGAATACCATGTTTGCATCACAGCTTCTTTGGCATGCACTGATTTTGCTAGAACAGCTTTTAGCTCCTAAATTTGAGGTTTCACAGCAGGATTTGTCTCCCTGTTTGTTATATTTTGGGTCAATTTGGAATTGGTGGGGAGAATTTATTGTTCCATCACACCTTTAACATGTATAATGATGCTCTCTGGACAGTGAAAATTATAAGGTGATTAAACAACTGATAGAGAATGGAGAGAGTGAACAAATTTTCCAAAGAACAATTCAGGAGCATGGCCGTGGCCAGGTTTGTGACTTTTTCATTATCTATGTTGTGTGGGATCTGAATGGTTGCAGATTGTTTGAGGTTAGGATTGTGTTCATCTTCTTGATACAAACGTTACGCAGGTTAAGGATAATGCCTGTGGCACATGATAGTGGGTTGGGTGGGTTTGTCACAGTCAAACAATTTCAGTTCACATGACTGTCAAATTAGGAAAAGGCACTGGGCATATAAGTTGTAAAGAGTGAGTTATGAATACATGGTGAATGTGGGTTGCAAATATTGCACACAATCATTGAAATCCAGGAAAAGCATGATGCTATCAGGGACATTGAGAAGAAGTTGGAACTACATCAGGTCCTTCCATCCCTGTCCCAATAGTTTTTCAGTCTATTGACAATGTGGTTTCCCTTCCAAAGTTTCACAACAGTTATTTATATGGTGCACATAGTATGCTCTGAGGATGTATATTGTTTTTGCTTTGAGATAGTTGGGGCACTTAATTTTGAAAATCCAAAATCATTCTTTGATTTTGTATTGATGTTGTGGCAAGTCTTGGTGGAGCAAATTTTCCTAGATCTATGGCAGTATTGGTTGAGGCACAAGGAGAGCTACTTGACAATATTGAAACACAGTTTTTGCATATGTATGTGCTTTTCACCATGTAGCAATTGATCCTAGTTGTGCAACACATTGTATGTTGGGGATGCTGATAAATTGAATATGTTGGGAAGGGGAGGAAGCAGGTAGGGAAAGCAAGTGTTGGACCACGAGGTTTTCACTTTGTGGCAATGTCAATGGGATATCCATCATCTGGACTTGAAAGGAGCCATGCAATTTGTTGCATAAAGAACAACAAATACTCATTTTGCATAATATTGAAAGTAAAGTCAGTAATTTAGAGAACTAGATTAGTTCCTTTAAAGTTGTATTTCTCTTTTAGTTCTTAGAAACTATAATCTTTAGATCTTTAAATAATTCAACTTGAACCTAAACCTTTTTCATGGATCCTTTAGGAAATATTTTATTTAAACACATAATACATCACCATTTTATATTTGGATGCATATCATAAATATTCACATTTTGATGTACAATTTGTTGTTTATCATTTTGTTTATTTAGAAATATTTAATTTCAATCATCAACCATTGATTTATACATTGTAGATTTATAAACCATACCCATATTAAATCAAAATTGATTGTAAATGTTATTTATTTTTATCATTCTATGATTCTATTATGCATTTGTTTAATTGGATATCCATGTTAAACATTAACATAAAACGAGTGTGAACCCCGTGCCTAATGCACAGGTGTGTGCCACCTAAGATGCCACCTAGGTGCTTCAGTCACCCACTTACCTTGGGGTTACACCCCTTTGTGGAGTCCAGCAAAATCTGGCATGGGACCTTCTGCTTCACA
>Ga0116227_10004156_pt1 | contig 31600 bp, 25 predicted proteins | sample S1TSphgellanicum_FD_89693 | JGI IMG/M metagenome (GOLD analysis project Ga0116227, IMG submission 89693) | Host-associated microbial communities from peat moss isolated from Minnesota, USA - S1T2_Fb - Sphagnum magellanicum MG | ecosystem: Host-associated > Plants > Peat moss > Unclassified... | reverse complement strand
GTTGATGAAGGCAGCAACAAAGAAAGACAGCAAGAGGCTGGCACATCTATGCTTAGTGGTGAGGAAACACTTGGACAATGTAGTGATGAGGTACTCTTTGAGCATGATATCTATGAGGTACGGGAACCAGCTTATGAGCCACAGGGAGTTGCAGGAGACTTAAGCCAGTGAAGGCATGTGAATTTAGATAGATTAGGAAAACCCGACCTTCTGTTCTCTCTAGATGAGGATATAAGAGATAAGAATGAAATGGAATATGTGAGTGATGACTTTACAGTGCCACTGTAATAAACCTAACAGTTGTTGTGCTGCCATGTGACATACTATAAACGATATGATGAAAACCCTAAACCCTAACCCTAACCCCAACCCTAACCCTAACAGTGAGACCATGTGACACATGGCAATTCAGACTCAAAATATTAGTTGCATTTGCAACTACATTGTGTGGTCACTAGGTTGCCAAATGGCATGATCCTGATAATTAAACCTTATAACCCTAACCCTAATCTTCCCCACGTGTACAATGACATAGCATGGTTGATCAAGCCTTAAACCCAAGACGTGTCACCACCCCAATGGCTATGACTTGGACGGTCTAGATTAATTAAAATAATTCTTAAAACTAAATATTTAATTACAAAATAAAAGTACACGTGTTTGCATACAATTGGGTTAGCTAATTAACATGTAATGCAATGGGAACGCAACCCCTATAGTTGCATGTAGTCGCACTTACAACTGTTAGTATAGAATATGGGTGGATGAAACCGTATAACCCAATCGTATATACTTGTCATATACGGCCTGTCGAATGCAACTGCAATTTTGATGCAACTTGTCTTACACAATTGGGCGAATTTGCAGTTGCAAGTGTCGCATGCAATTGAAAACTAGTTGCATAAGATAGTTGCAAAATGGCAAATTTCTAGTAGTGATCCTCCTTTAGTATGTTTACAGTTTTTTAAAGCAATGGAAGACTTTCTTTGTCAATTTTTGCACACCCCTCACCATGTCACCAATTTTTGCCTTTTCCATTATGTTCCCCATGTTCTAATTTCTAATAAATTCTTTAGGGTTCTAGCAAAGTTGGATCTCTTGGATATTCCAAAGGTTTTGTTGTCATTTCACATATTCTATTTAGTTTGCTCGAGATTAATGTGTATTCAATCATAGTTTCCAAAGTGTTTGGTGTGACCATTTTTGTAAATTTTTGTTTTACCATTGTAAAAAGATGTGTAACAATTGCAAATAAATGGTAGCCATAGAAAAGTTGGAGCTAGTAAGTTTGGGTGGAATGGGGAAAAGAATGCAATTTTCTTCTTCAAGTGGCAAGAATGATCATAATGTATGAGGTTTGATAGACTAGATTCAAATAAAAAATAGTGTGAAATAGTATATATTGAGAATGTGCGCCTCATATTATTTCAATTCCCAATGGGAACATACCTCTTAAAGATGAATAGGTAGTGTTTTTGTCAACACATACCTTTTGGTTCTGAAGAGGTTATAGTTTACATTGGCACATAACTCTTGGTTGCGAACAAGTTGTGTTCATCCATTTTAGTTTTCCATACATTTCAATTTTTCATCTTAGTGAACAGTGAGTGTTTGGATTCGCACATACCTCTCTATGGGTCTATGGGAATTAATTTAACATTCTATATGGTTTAAATGTTGGTGAGCTTGATATATTTCATATTAAGGAAATATGAAATATGGCTTTAAAATGCGACTTGAACATTTCATTTGTTTAATTTTTTTGAAAAAAACTGACATAAATCATTTTCAACCTATTTCTTTTGTTAAATTTTCCACAAAAATTGTGTTTGTTGGCAAGATTCATAATAAAGTTCATTTTTTCATCCATAAAAATCATTCATCCATGGACACATGGCAAATATTCCTCCACATCAACAAAGATTTTGTCCTACATGTCAAAGAATATTCTTTTAATATTATATTGATATGGACAAAATATTCTAAAAAAGATTTGGTCCTACTCATGCGCTCATGTTCACATGCTCATGGACTAGCATCCATATTTATATAAGTAATCAACTCCTACCATATATAGAAACCTTTAACATTATTGATAACGTCAAAACTTATAAGATCCAAGGTGTTGCACAATTCATGATCATTGGTGTGGAAATGTATAACGAGCTAATGATATATATACAAAGCAAAGAGTTTCGATACCATCGATAATGTCAAGACCAAGATCCAAGCTACAAATGAAGTCTACTTATGACCTGCCAAGTGTCAATTCACATATTTGGGATCATGTAATTCCAACCCTAACTATTCCAACCATGGCAATGTGGTGGAAATTGTCCACATCACTAGGGTGCTTGCACTAGTGGTTTTGGACAATGTTTGAGTGGATTTGCTTGTCGCAACCCCACTTTGGGCAAAGTGGGAGAATGCAACTCCCACTCCCAAAAGGGGAGACTTGGAGTCCTTCGGGACTCCCGAAAATTCAGAAGACAATTTGAGGGGCCAAATCTCCTCGCCTTGGTGCGTTCTTCATGTCATTGGAAAGGTCTTGAAAATTAGATGTCCAAAATGGCCTCGCATTGCCCATTTGGACATCTTCAGCCCAAGTTATGGGCAAAAGAAGGGCCGGGAGTCAAACTAGCAGTTTGACTCCTGACCACTAAAAGTCCGGAATCGACCTCTTCCCGACGTTGCCTCAAGGAGTGCAACACGACGTTGGAAAGCTCTCGACGAGAGCTACAACTTTGGTTCAAGACTCGTCCCGATCCGAGCTCGGGATGAGGAGCTGTGGCCGTCCAAAGTCCCGGGACTCCAACCCGGGACAGTTTCGGGACTCCCACTTGGGAGTCTTGGGAAAAAAGGCCATTTGGATGTAGCCTCGGTAGAGAGCTGCAAAGAATAGTATATGGGGGAAGGTGGTGGCTTCCCCCGAGTCCGAACTGTGGTGAGTCAAATAGTCCAAAGTGCCCGTGGCTTGTCCCAACACCCAAGGGTGTTCCCGAATGTGAGCTAACCCTCTTGTGGTTGGTTTTGGATGCAGATTCGTGCTTGATCTTCTAATCCATCTTCCTAGTTTAATCCCGAGACTTCTAGCACGCCCCTCTACCCTTCTTTAGTGCTAGAAGTCGGGAGCGCCCCTCAAGTCCTACTTTTGCACAACTACACATAGTTGGACCCTCAAGTGAGTTCAACCCGGGACTTGGGAGTGCGTCATTGTTAGTGATAATGATAGTCAATCTATGACATCAATCAACCATTATCATCATAATCTTCTTGGGTTCATTTCAAATATACCATTCATTTCATTGACAAGACCAAGCTCAAGATATATTATTGTGATGTTGACTAAAGTTTAAATGTATATACAAGTTGATCAACTTGTATAAATGGTCATGTCAAGACCATTTATAAGTACATATAGTTCTAAATTGATCATCCCATAGAAAGCTTTAATTGGCATTATTGACAATGTCAAGACTAAGACCCAAGATGCTACACAATTGGTCATCTACATGCTAACTAAAGATCTAAAGTTGTTTGAACATTTTCCATGTTTTAGAATATTTTGATCCATACCATCAAAACTGTCAAGACCAAAATCCAAGTTGAGTATTGAAAATTTATATATAAGTAGTTGTCAACATACTCATCCCATACAAAGTTGTAGCACTATCAATAACATCAAGATCAAGATCTAAGGTTCAACACAATTGATCATCTACATGTTACATAAAGATTTCAACATGTTCTAATCCATACCATCAATAATGTGAAGATCAAGAATCAATCAAATTATCACTACTTATATATGCATTTATAAGTAGTTGTCAACTCCTACTTCTCCCATAAAGAGCTCTAGCACTATCAATAACGTCAAGATTATAATCCAAGGTGTTATGCAATCCATGATCACCACACCTTTGTTGAAATGTCTCATCCTCATCTTATGCAAGGCATAGAGTTTGAACACCATCAATAATGTGAAGACCAAGATCCAAGCTAGAAATGAAACCTATTTATGCTGGCAAATGCCCATTCACATCTATGGGATCATGTGCTTCCAACCCGAACTATAGTAGCCATGGCATTTTGGTCAAATGTGTCCATATCAGTAGGGTGCTTTCAATACTTTCAAATTCTATTCTAATACATACCATCAAATTCCTACCATAAAGAACTCTAACACTATCGATAATATCAAACTAAAATCCAATTAGTCCTACACAATTGATCATTTATATATATGTTACTTAATGGTTTGTTTTGATACATACCATTGACAATGTCAAATCCAAGATCCAAGTCCTTTACAATTGATTCAAGTTTTATTCTGATACATACCATCAAACTCTTACCATAAAGAACTTTATAACACTATCAATAATGTCAAGACTAAAATCCAATTGGTGTTACACAATTCATCATACATATATATGCTACTTCATGGTATGTCTTAATACATACCATCGACAATGTCAAAACCAATATCCAAGTTGGTTGTTCACCATTCATACAAGTGGTTATCAACTCTTACCATAGAGAAGAGTTCTAATTAACATTATCGATAATGTCAAAACTAAGTTTGAAGGTGTTATGCAATTCATGATCACCACACCTTTGTGGAAATGTATCGTCCTCATCGTATGCAAGGCATAAAGTTTGGACACCATCGATGATGTGAAGACCAAGATTTAATATACAAATGGCTTTTGGTTGAATGTGTCCATATCACTATGGTGCTTTCATTAGTGGTTTTAGAAAAGGGAATGGATCTACTAGTGATAAAGATTGGTCAATCTATGACGTCACCCAACCATTATCATCAATTAGTCAGGCGCTTATGGCCACTTGTAAGCACTTATGGCCATTACCCATAATCCACTCTAAATATTGCCACATGCATGTTCACATCCTACTCCTCATCTACTTCGGTAATAATCTTCGTGGGTTCATGATCTTTACATATCTGATACCACTTCTTTAAAGACCAAGATGTGAAGACCAAGATTTAAAAGTATTGTCTACCTAAATATCCTTAGTGTGCAAACAATTTCCTATTCATGTAACTAAAAATCTAATCTATTGGTCTCACCAATGGGAAGTCCAAGATCCAATGTAAACTAGAGTGACATAAATATACTTGGCCATGTGGATATATCATGGGTATATATTACTAGTCATGGTCTACAACTAATTAAGGATCTATTTTGATACATATATCCATCAAAATCCTACCATAAGGAGCTTTATCACTAACAATAATGTCAAGACTAAATCCCAATTGGTGTTACCCACTTGATAATATAGATATGTTACTTAATGGTCTATTCTGATACATACCATTGATAATGTCAAGACCAATATCCAAGGTACAAATGGCCTCTATTTATGCTTCCAAATGCCCATTCACACATATGAAATCATGTGCCTCCAACCCTAACCATTGCAACCATGGCACTGTGGTGGAATGTGTCCATATCACTATGGTGCTATCACTAGTGGTTTTGGAAAAGCAAATGGATTTGCTAGTGATAATGATTGGTCACTTGATGACATCAGTCAACCAATATCATTACTTAGTTGTTGTTGATATTATTAGTCATCATCTACATCGTACTTCTAATTATAAAAATTAAACATCTATTTTGATACATACCATCAAACTCCTACCATAAAAAGCTCTAACATGCACAATAACGTTTAGATTGAGTTGCAATTAATGTTACACAAATCATGATTTACATGGTAACTAGTGATATGTTCTAATACATACCATCAACAATGTGAAGACCAAGATCTAGGCTAAATATTTAGCATTTATCTAAATAGTTGTCAACTCCTGCCATATTAGATAGTTGTACATAACACTATTGACAACGTCAAGAGTAAATTGATCTAGTTGCAAGCATTAAGGTGTTATAACTACTAAATTTATGACCACACCTTTGTGAAAATGTGTGGTCATGATCGTATGTAAAGGAAAGAGCTTTGACATCATTGATAATGTCAAAAAAAATATCCAAAGCTAGAACAAAAAAGATTGTATATATGATGCCAAATGTCCATTCACATTTACAAGATCCTTTAATTCCATCCACTGACCATTGTAGCCATGGCACTATAGTGGAATGTGTCAATATCACTAGGGTGGGCTCCCGAGTGGTTTTTGACAAGTGGATGTGTTTTGCTCGTGAGAAGGATTGGTCAATTTATGTGAACAACCATTATATTCACCATTTAGACATTTATGTAAGTAGTTTGGAACTCTTGCCACAAAGAGTTTTAACACTATCAACATTAACACTATTGATTATTGTTGGCATTGTACAATTCCAAGACTAATTAGTATCCAAGGCGCTACACAATTGATCACCACACCATTGTGAAATATTAAGTATGGTTGTGGTCATTATATATAAAATGGCAAAGATCTTGGACACCATTGATTATGTCAAGACTAAGATTGATGGCTATAAATGAAATCTATAAATTTATGGTGCCAAATGTCAATTGACATCTAAGGTATCATGTGGTTCCAACCACTAACGATACTAGTGCCATGGCATTCTAGTGGAACGTGTTGATATCACTAGGCAATCTACCAAGTGGTTGTGGACAAATGAGTGGATTTTGCTAGTGATATTATATGGTCAATGTCTTTGACCATATAACCATTATCACCATTTAGGCAATTTTGTCCATGAACCATAATCTTATATTAATGGTGCCACATAATTGTGCAACAACTATTCAGATGTCCAATTTCATCAAACTTTGTAGGGGAAGCCAAAGTTTATTAATATATTGCATATTGACAACATTGTAATTGTAAGTTATAATTATTGACCAAGAGTTAGTGCCTTTACATGCTGTAATACAATATGTCCACATGACTCAAATTAAATCCTTGATTCATCCTATACCAAAAAGACCCAATGTCAAAGACATGTACCAAAATTGTGAAATCAATATTGTTTTTCCCCTTAATTATTCTTCCACTTCAAAATCATTGTCTTCATAAACTTAGTGCAATTATGCATCAAGGCGTTGAACATCCACAACTACTACCTCTTCCCCACCCTCCTCATTGTTAGCTTGCCCCATGTTGATCCTATAAACCATCTCCTCATATTCATCACCACCTTGTTTTATAATGTCCACTCTTAGCAGCAATTCATCAGCTTCAACCACCACATGTTTGTTACATGGTTTTTTTTTGCAACACCACTTGCTAATCACCGCTAGCAATAGTGTTTGAGACAAAAAAACACCTACATTATTCCCATAGTCATGGTTTAACATGCATACTAAGTCAAAGAGAAATTTAAACATGTTTTCTTTCATGACATTATAATTAAATACCATATTAGTGACAACATCCAAGCCAAACTAATTCGAGATTGTTTTTACCCATCCCAAGCAAACTTATGATGCCATATGTATTAGTTACTGCATACGTATGGAGCTACCCAAGCTACTTGCATTACCCATTGCCCTTACTTGCATCACAAATGCAGGAAAAAATATGGTTCCACCATGGGTGGCAATCAATGTCCAAGGTTCACCACCCAAAACCCATGTTCATCTTAGCCTATGGTTACATTGCTTCATGTATTTTGTTGGGATCCATGAGCATGCAAATAAGACCACTGGTAGGCCTACATAATCCACAACAAGGATTTCCTTCAAGACTTTGACATAATTCCAATTCCCCGTCACAAAGTTTCGATTTCATGTCGAACTATGACTAGCTTGCCTGAATATGCAAGCCACCCAAGAGTCATAGAGGTGTCAAGGCCCTAATTCTATGTCCACACAATAGTGGTTCCCATATGCCCACATTTTTTCATATGTGTATGCTTTTCGGGCTAGGGGTCGTGATAGTCGTACAATGTTTTCATTTTCTACAATGTTTGAGAGGAGTTGATCTTTCACATGCAATTGCAACCGTTGAGAAAAAGATGGTGTGCCATGTTGCAACCATTGAGAATAATGTGAATCCTCCTTTGACATCCAATCCATGCACGTGCCTAATATTTTGCTATTTATGTCTGTTGGCGGGTTCATTCCTCATCCCACTCCATTTAGCCAATTGCACACACCAAGACATCACCCCCAAGCCATTTATCAAATTCACATAATTATCATGATCACCAATATTATCAAATTTAAGAAAAACCAACAATGTTCCATCAACCTTTTCCTATTTTGTATGTTACAAGTGTTAATTCAGTTATGACCTATTCAACGATAAGACATATAATGCTACAAATTGTTAATTCAATGGTACCTGTAAAATGCCTATGTGGCCCCAAAGTTTGATATAACATATTCATGTGTCATTTGTATCTCCATAGAGGACAACATTTTGACCACCCCATTCCCATGTAATACTTCCCTTACATATGCCTCCTATTATTTGGCATCCAAAATTTGATGCCTTGTGTGGGGATATAATGCAAGATACTAAGTGGTGAATCCCAAGGCCTTGTCATACATATACCTTGATGCCATGCAACCCTCGGGCTTAACTTTGTTCCTCACATATATTTTTAGCACATTCAAGTATCATTTGATGAGGTAACACCATGTGCTTCCCACTAGTCCACACATCTCTAATTCATCTACAAGATGAATAATCAAGTGGGTTTGCAAGTTGAAGAATGTTGATGGCCACCAAATTTATAGCATACACAAAGTTTCTGCAACATATGTTCTTAAATTGGGGATATCACTAGGGTTCAACGCCTTAGTACAAAGCTTCTAGAAGGTTCTACCAAGGTAGATGATTGCTCTTCTAGGGCCAAGGTGCAGCAAGTTCCGCACACTAGCAAGGAGTATGTGTTACAACATTACGTGGTGGTCATGGCTTTTCATATTGTATAACTTGTTTGGGGCTACGTGTTTCTTGAATGCAGTTACATACCTTGTTGGTGCATGCACTTCACTAACAAAGTTTAGAAATGCTTGCTTTTCTTTTTGTGTGAACACATATGGGGCTAGAGGTTTTACATAGTTCATACCCATGGAATTTCAATGGAGCCACAAGTGTTGTTTCACACCTACTTCTTCCATGTCTTTATGCATCTCCATTGTGTCTTGTTCCCCGAACAAATACTTCAAAACACTTTTTGAAACATTGTGTTCAATGTGCATGATGTCCAATGTGTGTCAAATAGGTAGCTCCTACATTACATATCAACATAATTGGTCTCATGTTGTTATAACATGCATCAAATACCAAAGAAAATAGAACTCCCCCCCAAGGAAATACATACCATCGACAATGTCAAGACCAAGATCCAAGTTTGCATTTGAACCTTTTTTATAATTAAGTAGTTGTCATGATCAACTCCTACCACATAAAGTTCTAACACTATTGACAACATCAAAACTAAGATGCAAGGTGTTGCACAATTCATGATCATCATACATTTCCTTTGTGGAAATGTATCTTCTTCATCATATGCAAGGCATAAGGTTTCAACACCATCAATAATGTGAAGACCAAGATCCAAGGTACAAATTGCCTTTGGTTGAATGTGTCCATATCATTGGGGTGCTTTCATTAGTGGGTTTGGACACTTGTGAGTGGATCTACCAATGATAATGATTGGTCAATCTATGACATCATTTAACCATTGTCATCACTTAGCTAGGCACTTATGGCCATGAACTATAATCCACTTTAAATGTTGCCACATACATGTTCACAACCTACTAGTACTCTTCATCTACTTTGGTAATAATCTTCATGGGTCCACTGACATATACATGCTACCTAATAGTCTTTTATAATTCATACCATTGACAATGTCAAGACCAAGATCCAAGTTGGCTATTCACCAAATTTATATAATTAAGTAGTTGTCATGATCAATTGCTACCATAGAAAGCTCTAACATTATCAACAATGTCAAGATTAAGATGCAAGGTGTTACGCAATTCATCATCATCATCATCATATATTTCCTTTGTGAAAATGTATCGTCTTCATGATATGCAAGGCATAAGGTTTCAAGACCATCAATAATGTAAATACTAAGATCCAAGGTGCAAATGGTTGAATGTGTCCATATCGCTAGGGTGCTTTCATTAGTGGGTTTGGACACTTGCGAATGGATCTACCAATCATACTCTATAGTTGATTCAAGTTTTATTCTAATACATACCATCAAACTCCTACCGTATTAAAGTGCTTTATAACATTATTGATAATGTCAAGACTAAAATCCAATTAATGTGCTACACAATTGATGATAATATAGATATGCTACTCAATGGTTTGTTTTGAAACATATCATCGACAATGTCAAGATCAAGATCCAAGTTGGTTGTTCACCATTCATACAAGTAGTTGTCAACTCCTACCATGGAGAGGAACTTTAACATTATTGACAATGTCAAGACTAAGATGCAAGGTGTTACGCAATTCATCATCATCATACATTTCCACAAAGGAAATGTATCGTCTTCATGATATGCAAGGCATAAGGCTTCGAGACCATTGATAATGTAAAGACTAAGATACAAATGGCCTTTGGTTGAATGTGTCCATATCACTAATGTGCTTCGACTAGTGGGTTTGGACACTTATGAGTGGATTTGCCAATGATAATGATTGGTCAATCTATGACATCATTAAACCCTTATCATCACTTGGCTAGGCACATATGGCCACGACCCATAATACACTTTAAGTTTTGCCAAATGCATGTTCACAACCTACTCCTAATCTATTTTGGTAATAATCTTCATGGGTATTTACTTCATATATATATCTAATACCACTTCTTTGAACGTGAAGACCAAGATTCAAGATTATTGGCTACCTAAATATTTTTACTGTCCCTCTAATTGTTTAGTCCTAGAACTAAAAATCTAAGATATTGGTTTCACCATTGGCCAATGTGAAGTCCGAGCTATCCAATGTAAACTTGAATGTTGTAATGAGATATTTATTAAAGAATTAAGTAGTTGTCGTGATCAACTCCTACCATAGAAAACTCTAACATTATTGACCACATCAAGACTAAGATCCAAGGTGTTATGCAATTCATGATCACCACACTATTGTGGAAATGTTTTGTCCTCCATCATATGCAAGGCATAGAGTTTTGACACCATCGATAATGTGAAGACCAAGATCCAAGGTACAAATGGCTTCTAGTTGAATGTGTCCATATCACTAGGGTGCTTTCATAATGGTTTTGGACAAGCGAATGGATTTGCCAATGACAATGATTGGTCAATTTATGACATTAGTCAACCATTATCATCACTTAGCTAGGCACTCATGGCCACTTGTAGGCATTTATAGCCATGATCCATAATCCATTCTAAATCTTGCCACATACATGTTCACAACCTACTAGTAATTTTTATCTACTTTGGTAATAATCTCCATGGGTTCATGATCTTTGAATTGATCTTATACCATTTGTTTGAATGTGAAGACTAAGATCCAAGTTTATTGCAATATACCTAAATATTGGATACCTAAATATTTTTATAGTCCCAAAAATTACTTATTCACGGAACAAAAAATATAAGATATCAGTCTCACCAACGTGAAGTCCAAGATCCATGTAAACTTGAGTGATATAATGAAATATTTGTTGGGGATATTACTTGTCATCCTCTATAGCTGATTAAAGTTATATTATGATACATACCATCAAACTCCTACCATAATTAAAAAGCTTTAACAATGTTGATAATGTCAAGACTAAAATTCAATTAGTGTTACACAATTGATCATATATATGCTACTTATATGCTACTTATTAATTAATGGTCTATTCTTAATCCTTGACATAAGTGTAATATTACATCCCATTAATGGGATGTCATGCATTGCTATCATTAGGGCATCCTAGCTTGATCCATGGGCCAAATTTAGATATTCAAATATAAAATCATTGTAATCTAATTGCACAATATGATATCATTGCAAGCTAGTTATGCATGTTATCTAATGTGTCATTCACAAGGTAGTCCTAGTGACATCTCAGGTAGTGATGTGACTCAATAACCACCTACCTTCAAAGCTAGATGCGATAAGATTTAGACCACTAACCATTCCACCCATAGTTTGGTAAAAACAATACCACTAGCGTTATAATGGTTTTGATGGTGGGTTCAATCACCAACTTGGTGGATTGTTCTAGTGATCACTATCATTGATCCAATAATTAGCAATCACTTGGTCCATTGCACTAATGATCACTTGGTGGATCGTGTTAATGATTGTTTGGTGGATTACACTAATGATCCTTTGGTGGATTGTGCCAATGATCACTTGGTGCATTTGCTAGTGATCCAACAATCAACAATCAATGATCCACTAATCACATTAGTGGCCCAAACACTACAAGGATTGAAAAATTGCATTCACATGTACAATTTTGTAAAGGGTTGATATTTACCTTCCAATATTCCAATTTGTTAAGTACTTTTAGCTTGGATGTTTTTGTTGGGTCATTGTGGTGGGGTCGACCCCCATTAGCTAGCCATGTTGTCCATGTTATAGTTGCACGATATATTTCTTCAATTGCCATTCATTGTGGTGCCATGCCTTATTCATGTATTCCATTAAATGAGAGTGTTTGTGCTAATAAGCATGTTCCATGGGCAACTACTTCTTGAGTTGTGAACACACACATTTTTTCACAACATTTGTGACCTCCTTGTTATAGTGTGCCCCACAACATGGGCACCCTCGATACCCTTTGGTCACACATCCAGCAATTGTGCCATAGGTTGGTAGATTGTGTTTTGTCCACATCAACATGGCACACATGTTGAATTGGGTCTAGGCATTCTAATCATGTCATCAACAACCACCATGCCATTTGTATTGTCACGGTGAAAAGATTCATTTGGTTGTATTTGTCTTTCCACAATAGTGCCATGTGCTTCAATTGCTACCATGTCCTTTATTTCCATTGTGTTGACTATGTTATCATGGCAAACATGTTCATGAACTTGCATTTGATCTACTTCCATGTCATGACCCACCCATTTACCATCAATTGGTAGCAATTGTGAAAGCACATTGTTTTGGCAGCCCTCCACTTCTAGGGCATGATCATGTTCCTCCCTTGTGACTTGAGCTCCTATTAGTTGAGCCTCCTAGTTTTCATTAGGTGTTTACAAAAAACCAGATAAGTGATTATGGGGTACACCATTCCTTATGCCACCTCCTACCCCCATCAATTAATGTTGGGTCATGCAACTATTGTTGGCAACTACAACTTGTTTCGTTGTATGGTCAGCAATAGCAAATGTATCCCTCACCAACCTTACCATGTCCACCTCTAGGTCCATGTGGGGTTGAATACATTGTATTTTCCATGGGCATGAGTGGTGGTCGATTGATGTGAGCCATCCATTCCTCATCTGATGAGTCATAGGGATCACCCTACAATGCAATATGTATTATTATAATACACTGGAAGTTATTGCAATTGACATTACCTAGATATTACACACAATGATCTATTAGACAACATCCAAGTGATGTGAACTATATTAGTTGACACCTTTGTACTCTTGAATTAATGCATTACGTTGTAACTGTAGTTATAGTGCATGGCATGGTTATATGTACACTATTTTTTGCAAGGAATTATTGTAATATAAAATTGCATCCTATGTCACTTGGCACTTCAATGTCCAATTTTGGGTGGAGTGGTAGAAAGTGATTATGCAGTGGAATGCAGAGCACACCTAAGTTGTGTACCCAAGGAACTGAGATTTAATGGTGGACATGAACATACCTCTGTCCAACCCTTATTATGTGGGTGTCGGCCAAAGTTCCGCAAGTGCTTTACTATTGTGGATAGTTTCAAAAGGCGGGCACTAGGGCAAATTTTGCATGGGCAATGACACATGTCCTGCCGAACAACGTCCGTTCGAATTTCATCATGTTCCCAAAGCTTGATGTCTTGAGCTTTGATTTGCTTTACATCTCCTAATGGCAATTGCCTAACTCTGTGGGCCTCCATTTTGAACTATGTACCATGCAGTCATTACTTCTATACCATGCCTCCATAACCACACCAGTTAATGTTCCATCCTATAACCATGTAATATATGAACTACAACATTGCATATAATGTATGTCACATACCACCACATGCATGTTTCAATGCACGTAAATTTCCAATGAACCCATCATGACCACATGCATACCTGTAATCCCATAACTCACTGAAGTAACAAAACCTTGGGTATGAAATCTAAAAAATTAGTGGCACAAACATGTCCGCCTAGATTCCACATGGGGCCAAGCTATAGTGATATTGCTATGGCTATAAACACTTGTGTAACCACATAGTGGTTTGGAATTGCAGTCCCATTCCACCCAAATTGGATGTGAGTGGAAGAGTGTGGTGGCACAAGACTTAGTGTAAGGTTGGTCCATGTATGCAATAAAATCACCTTATACTTACTAATGGAATGGATCAAAAGCATGTACATGTAAGGAGGTTAGGTGGTTACCAAAAGATCTCTTGAATTTTTTCTTAAAAACGAAGAAACTTGACTTTACACAACCGTGCTTGCGATGTTGATTTTGTGATGAACTGGGCACCATACTGGAAACACCTAACATAGGGCGGTTGTTGGCTGATTTTGTATAGCTCTTTGTTCAACACAACTACTTTGGCAAAATTTAAGCATCTTGGAGGCCAATAGAAAACATCCTCTTCCTAGCTATGTTTTTTAGATTTTGACTTCGAACACGTTGGTGGAAACATATTAGGTTTGCAACCTTGGTCATACAACCACTGTAGGAACACCTTTGCTACTTGGTCCCCACACATGTATTTCGACTTGGTGTTGTCAACTCTTGCGCCCTCCATGAATTTGACATGTTCACATTGGTACTACTATTGAGTCTTGTACTTGTTGACTTTATCCACTTACAACACATGACCATGTATCTTGTGGGTCTTCCTTGAATATGATTAAGTAGTGTAGAACTTGGTGTTTACCTCCAGATTGCACATTCATTGGGAACTATTGAGCAACCACATCAATTCATGTTGTCACGCACCAAATTGAAATATCCTAAGGTAGTTTGGTGTTTGATGGCTAACTTCATACAAGTATTTGTTCAACATGCCCAATCCAGCAAATGCTCAAGTGTCACTTGGAGGATAATGAGGACTACAAGCACATGTGATGTTTGTGTCCTTGGTTGCAAATGATTGTGGTGTACATTGTTCAGCCAACCAATGCAAGACCACTAATGTTGTTTGTTTGCCGCACCTATGGCCCAACATGATTGTAATCTTTGTGTGAATGATAATTCATGTGCCGGCCATGGTCTTGGTCCTGTAATATAGCACCATACCCTCTTTTAAACATATGCACGATTAGAACCAAATCCCTCCTATAAGATTAATTAGTTTTTTAAATGTATGCAAATTAAGGAATATAATCTATAATCAAATACAAAAGCATTACATTGCAATGTATACCTCAATATATATGTGACCCACACTATGAGAATGTAGACCTAAAAAGGGTTGGGTTTAGCCTACACAATCAATTCAAGCTATATAGAATGAATATAAGTTGCCATTCATATATACATTGACCAAAATTTGTTATAATTTCACTTGTTATAATCATGTGGTTGTAGTAGGCTATAAAAACTTAGTCATGAATACATTTCATTATCTAATATTGCCTCATTTCTATACTCAAACATAAAAACCCATACAAAACAATATTAATCTTGCTGATTTACCTGACTTCATTTAGCCACTGTAGATATATGGGGATGTAAGCATACCTGCATTACCAACAAAATGTTAGACCATATATGTAAACTAATGAATTCAACATATTTAAGTGATCGATGCTCCCATTAGAGGCCATCATGAAACAAACCTCATGTAATTCTCTCAATATGCAGCTTTACTCCACATTACTGAATCGGACCCATTCCATTATAAATGGGTGGAACTACAGGACAGTGATTAGGGGACAATTTTTGGTTAATAGAATCATATTCATCCTTAAGCATTAACCAACACCTATAAAAAATTAAGACAACACACACTGCACGAACGACAATTTCAATTTAATTTGTCATTGCATTGTGCTGCCATAAACTAATATGGTCAATAGGTCTTTTCAATTTGTTGACATGAACATTTATATACCAAATGATACATCTTGAAATGGCATTGATTGTGCAAATGTAATAATGGATGTGGCTTGCCTGCATCACTTAACACACACCACCATGTTTAGTGACCTTGTTACACATGGGACCACATGGATATATCAATATACCTTAAAAATTTGATTGGCTTTGAACAACATGTAATGTTTAGATTATAATTAGAATCTAAACTTCATGAGGAAACATTATAATTTTTTTTCAGTACAAATCATTGTGTCATACTGGAAAATGTTTATTACGTCTAACATCAACCTATAATATCAAGATCTTGTTCAAGTTTTATAACAAAATCACTGCCTTGATTGAATTTGGTATATTACATCTGTGAATGCTTTATTATTAACCTATGAAACGTAAGAAAAACCCGACAATTTTCACATGATAATAATAAGACTTCACACCAATCCCCTATTTGCAATGAGCAATTTAGGAAATTATATAAGATAATGATTTTATAATGCAATAAAATATGTTGGTAATTATATAGTTATCCATGAATTCATGTATTTCCTTGTAAATACTTCCTTGAAATATTTCCTTGTAAATTGCATGCAAAAAGTCCAAAAATAGTTAACATATGGTAATACATGGAATTATCTGGTGTCAAAGTAACAATGGACATCCAATAAGCTATGGAGTTACATCATCTTGTGATAATAATCAAAAGGAAAATAGGTATGCACTATGTGAAAAGGTACCTACAGTAGTGGGTGTGGAGAATAATGTTTTAGTGACCACCAAATTACCTGATTCACGGAACTATATTGGACGTTACAATCTGAAATTGTGTTTTGGTAGTCTTCATTCCACTAAAACTTTCAACCACGTTCAACCCCCATTGGTCGAACTAAAACCTTCAACCACGCTCAACCCCCATTGGTCGAACTAATTGGGTGGCAGGTCAAATGCGCGCTAGAGCTACTTCGCTCCAAAGACATCACTGTTGTTTAACATTGGACCTTCTACGCTTGCATCTTCCTTCAGGTCTAGGAGTCGTTGTTCCAAAGACTTGCGCCAACCTTTCAGTGTTGGGAGTTGTAGAGACATGTGCCAAGCTTCAAGTCTAGGAACCGCAACACCTTGCTACAGCAGGGGGTCACAATGCATTTGAAGTTTGGGAGTCACAACGCCAGCGTGCTCTGTTCGGAGTCACAATGATTTCAAGTTTGGGAGTCGCCATGCTCCTACATTGACTTTGCAAAGCTTGGTTGCAAGAAAGAAGAAACTTGCTGAAAAGGTTTTTGGGTTTGGCACAAAGAGGCACAGGTATGCAAACTATGGAGAACACGATGACATATAGGAGGAATTTCTTGTAACATTAGCAATAAAAAGTTGTAGTCCCCTTCCCCTTTGTAACTTGTAAGGTTTTCGTTCCCATTGTGATAGTTAATGCACGCTGTCAAAATTTGAGTTCTGAGTATTGTGGTTTCGGAGCTCATGCTTTGCCCGCCTTCCTGCATAGGTTAGGTTGGAAGGCCATACATTTTCTTGTGTACGTTGAACACATTTTGATGGAAGGACTTGCTTGTTATGAGTCGTCTATCGATGAATCTGGGGAGTCAACTGAAGCAACACAGCGCTCGAGCAAGAGCAAGTTGTTTTCTTCATCTAGAAATAGAAGTTCGACTGTGTATTACACTGAGGAGTCACCTACAACTAGTGATACTACTGCAAGGCTTGTGAAGCGCCCATCCACTATTGTGCTGAAGACATCCACGCAGAAGAAGCTGCCAGCCCCGCAGACGTCAAAGGTGCGGTTCTGATCACTATGATAAGTTTAGGTTTTGCTCTAGTTTGAAATGCCGAATGTAAGAATACTTGTTCCAAGCTAGGTTTGTAAAAGATGATGAGAAAATTTGAACCACTTAGTTAAGTCCATATCTACCTCCTTGCATTTTGTCATGACTTGGTTGGATAACCAAACCTAATGTGGAAGAATGGGTGTAGCTAGTTGAAATTTGGATAGTTTGGAGGGATGTGTTTGTTTCATTCCATCATTATCATTGTATATTCTATTGGCATGGCCATCAGTTTTTTTTGTCTGGTTGAAATTTTGACAATGTGGAGTGGCATGAAATTTTAAATCCATCCTCATTTTGGAAGGTGATATCTTGTTTTATGATCACCTTTTTCTATCATGTATTCTATGGCAATAGAGTTGGCATTCTTACAAGTGTTCAATGCTGAATGTAGCTTCTAAATCTTGTCATTTTGACCAAGGTTGGTTGGATATTCTGCCAAACCCAATGTGGAAAAAAGGGGTCAGTAGAAATCTGGACAGTTTGGAAGGATGCATTTGAACTCTGGTGACTCTGTCTAGGTAGGTTGTGTGGGAATCTTTCAATTGACATTCCAGGGACTCTGCTCCTTTGCTCTTTCTTTTTAGTCACAAAGCTCCATCTACAACCCATTGAATTTGTCATGTTATTCTTGTTTTCTGATAAAGCTTCTTGAATGATGCTTTCTATTCTCTCCCTACACATGACCACCACTGACTGCAGTGGATGTATATAATATGTAAGCTCTGTAAAACTTCAGAAATTCATAATGATTAGTTTCTTTGTTGTTTGATCATGAAGTTGCATTGTGCTGCCCTATCGTAGCTCAACATTGGAAGATCACTGGTCATGGTAATTGATTTGATGCAGGATGGTAAAAAAAATAGAGTTGACTTAGCTTACTTCAAAATAACTTGATTGTCTTTTTTGACAGTAGAGATCAGTTCTTCAGCTTTGGTGACTCTATCTGGGTAGGTTGTGTGGGAATCTTTCAATTGACATTCCAGGGACTCTGCTCCTTTGCTCTTCTTTCTAGTCACAAAGCTCCATCTGCAACCCATTGAGTATGTCATGTAGTTATTGTTTGTTGATAAATCTTCTTGAATGGTGCTTTCTATTCTCTCCCTGCACATGACCACCTCTGATTGCAGTGGCTGCATATAATGTGTAAGCTCTACTAAACTTTGAAATTCATAATGAATAGTTTCTCTAAATCTCTGATGATGAATAGGGCATGGTGCTGCCCTATTGTAGCTGAGCATTGGAAGAAGATCACTAGTCAGGGTCATTGTTTTGACATGGGATGGTCATAAAAACAACTCTGAAAAGGATTTCTTCCCATTACCTTCTATTTAGAATGCAGGAAAGAATTATGACAAGAAATCTAAAGAGGGTACTAATTGCTAGAAGCTGCAACACCATGACTGAGTTTTGACCGCATTGACAGCATCAAGAAACACATCTAACCCTCAAGATGCAGATTGTGTTGCTTGTTGGAAATTTTGGGCAAATAAATATGTTGTAATCTACACTTATTGTTAGATGTACCTACTACACCCAATGTTGGGAGTGCAGCTTGACGTTAAGGAGTAATGGCAATAGCCCACCACTACCAAAACCAACCCAAAGCTACTGTTGATTTTTGTCTGCATGCAACCTCATAGTTACATGAGATTTTATATTTGAGAAAATGTTGTATGTAGCCCTGAAAACTGACTTCCAATTCACTAATGCACAACAAGGTTTTCTCTCATGTCTGCTGATGCATATGTCAAACTCCTTTCTATCAATGTCCACCCAAGCCCACTTAGTATGCACTGAAGCCCGACCACTTGAACAATGCTTGAATTGGTACCATGTGGAACATCACCTAACAAAGCTGTAGTGGCTAGCTCTATCATTTAAGTGTATGAGCCAGCAAGAGACCTCTTTTGAACATCAACCTAGATGCAAATAAATGTCTACTGTTTCCAGAAATGTTGGATGCTGAATATATTATCAATTTGCTGAAAATTTTATCAAGCGAACATTGTTGTGATGACCCCCATAAGTAAGTTTGCTTGAGATGACACCAGGATAGATGCACAATTCCTCCGATAAAACAATGGAGATGAATCTTGTACCTTCCTATGTTGCTCAACAGAATGTGCTTCATGATGATCATGGTCACATTGTGCTGATGGGTGGGTGATGAAGAATATGTTTTGTGAATTCTAGAGGAACCTGCCCAGTCCCACAAGCCTCAACACCAATTGTTGTCAATGTTACAAATCAAAGAGAGAAAATCAGATGGCATTAACCCCTAAAGCTCAGGATGGACCAATTTGGTCTGCTTTAGGTGTATTTTTGTCTTTCTCTGATGTTGAGGGGTTAAACTTCCTTCATGTCATGCCTAAAAGGAGTAGCACAAAGAGCAAAAAAAACACCCTAGTCCTGGGTGATCAGACACCAACTCAGAATGCATAAAACAACTGCAGCATCTATGTCTCACCCTTTTGTGTCTTGTATGTCACTGAAGAAGCAGTGCTAACCTCAAATACTGCTATGGCACATGTACTCCTTGCCATGGAGACACCTCAGTACAATTACCTTTGACATCACAATATAGAAATGCAGAGACATTTGGCTCGTCTTCTCTGTGTGAAAGACCTTGTTGACATGATGAAAATTGCCTTGAATACCTTAAACTTTCTCTTTTGGGATGCTAATTGTCGATTTCAATAGTAACAAGTATACAATGCAACAGTCTTTCGTCAAATTTTTTACTGATCTTCTCTTAATTTTGGAGACCTGAATAGCAGGATCTTGTGGCTTTCAAAGGAGTATGATCAAAAGCAAGTAGGAATGCAGAACAGTCTCTATTTGAACAGAAATATGTGAACAAAGCTGCCAATAGAAATTCATGCCACATGGCATAACTATGTTGTGGTTTGATATTCTTCAAGCAAGATGGAGTGATAAAGAAAGATCCCAGTGATGAAAGGAACAATACCTGGAGGAATGTCTTCTGATAAGTTGTCAGGGTTGAAGTAAATGTTGCATTTACAGAGTTGAATTTGTTGATAACCTTTGGTTTCAGATGTGGGGTTATTTGTCAGGATTGATAGATGAATAATGTTGGGTTTGTTGAATGTATGAACATGAAGCTGCATTGTGCTGCCCTATTGGTAACTCAACATTAGAAGAAGCTTTGGGAAGGGAAATGTTTAATATGGGATGGTTAATTAAACAAATATGTAAAAGATTTAGATTCCCAATGCTTTTTGTTGGATTACTAATGGAGATAGTTGTATGGACCATCCCCTAGAGGTCTGCAGAGGAAAGTGATTGCTAGGGGCAACCACACCATGAGTTTTGACAGCTTTCACAACATCTAGAAATGCAACTAGAATTCAGGGTGTAGCTTGTGTTGCTTGTTGAAAATTCTGGGCAAATGATTATGTTCTGATCTAGACATAGGACGTTTGAGTCCCAATTGTAACAATACACAGGAAGTACTGAGAATTTGGAAGAACCATTGTGCATCCCATTTTATCATGGGAATGGTCTGCAACAATGTTGGTCAATGGTGGAGTTTTGACCTGGTGATCAGGGTCATAAGTTGTGTTTGAGGTAGTTCACCCTAGAAGCTTTGATGGTCAGTTCACCCAGCTGCTATTTGCAATGTGTTCTCGTAATTTTCGGCCTCTTTGCCCACCTTCTCTAAGTCCAATGTGGTTTTCATTTTCATCTTGTCAAACCCTTTCAACAAATTTTTCAAGTTTTTTATTTGCTTCTTTGTATCCTTTGCTTTCTTGGCATTTTCATATGATTTATTTTCTCATCAAATTGACCTAATGAACATGTACTTGCAGACAACGAGTTGTGGTTTTCTTATACAAAAAGTTCGAAATCAATTGCATCATTTTATGCATTCATTTATGTTCCCAAAAATGTAAGTTCCCTTGTGAAATGAATACATTTGTAAAGCATATTCCTTCATTAGGAACACACATTCCTTGTGAAGAATGTGAGATGTTTGTTCCCTTGAAAGATTGTGGTCCCCCATGCCACATAGGTGCCATGTCATGTGCCACCTAAGCAACATGACATATGGCATGTTGCAATGTGCCATGTCATTTGTCACCTAAATGTCATGTTATCCACCAATGTGTCATGTCATTTGTCACTTATGGGGCATGTCATCCACCACATGACAATGTGCCACATCATTTTGTACATAGATGCCATGTCATTGTTTAGTTGGCAAGGGTATCATAAATGTTGGTCTATGTTAGCCCTTGGCAATAAATTTGTCGAAGATCTACAAACCCCAACTTCTGCACCTAACCCTCCACACCCCAACACCCTATTTTCCACACTCCAAATAATTGCCCTCATAAAAAAGGTAATTAATTTTCATTGATCAAGTCCCAACGATTGTTGTCTAATTCTTATTTCAAAAATAACCTTCGATCCCAGTTCTAACTTTATGTTTTTTTTCTAAGGAATCTCTAGTCTGGTCTTGAGATTGATTTTTCCAATTTTGAAAATATTCAGTTTTGATTATTTTCACAAAGAATTTGAAGTCAATCTAGTTTCAGACAAGTTCCAATTCCATCTCCATTCCACAACTAAACAAATTGAGTGTGTGAAGTGTTCATTTGTTCAATTAGCCCACATAATTCAAAAATAAAGATTATACAGTATTAATTATGTACAACCAATCAAATACAATATTTGCCTAAAATGTAAGGCTAATCTTATATTATTTTCTCCCTACAGCTGAACTCATCTACTTAGAGACCCTGAACTTCTTCAAAATGAGATAACATCCCCATTTACATTCTCATTCAATTTTGAAAAGAGACCAGGTTCCAATTGCAATTCTGACAACCTCCAGTCCAAAGCCCCTATAACCTGCACGTGGCTAAATCCCAGAACCTGCCAACTCTAGCCTCAACCCCTTGCTACCAAATTTCTTCTCTGGTTTTTATTTTCTCTTGGTAATGGAAATGCAGTAATGGTGTCTTAAGGGGCATATTATCCAAGAATGCAATTTCCAGTTTGGTTTTCAATACATAAAATTTTGGAATTTAGTGGTTTGGATTTTTCTGGAAAAAGAAAATGGAAGCACCCTGACTTATAGAACAAGCAGCTCATCCCATAATGCCTCTGCCCCTGCTGGCAAGTTTAAACTAGCAAGATTTAAAACATGAAATGTTAGATGAAATTCCCAAAAAATGAACTCAGTGAACAGTAACACCAGATAAACAGTCCTCAAATCATGGGACCAGATGTACTTCGTTTCATAGTCTCTCCCTTACAGGGAGAGCCAACAAATAAATCAATCCCAAAAGCCTCATGCAAGATAAAAGGTGGGGCCAGGGGGCCTCTGGGATAACAGGGTTGTATAGCAATATATCCATGTGGTGATCTGGAGGCCCACAGTGTGATGAAATCACAAAGACAAACTTTCCAGTGTTAAAATTACAATCACTGAGTGAGGATGTGCATTTTGGTCACTGGGTACAAAGGAATTTACTTTCACACATGAAGTTGGCAGTGCAGTATCCACTGATGTGCATCTAGAAGGTTTCTAATGTACATCTTTCATGAGTGGGGTTGTGGTTGGGAGTTGATTTGTGAGTGGATTCTCAAGCTCGTCATAATGGCTGAAAGGTGGGGGTGGTGCTGGTGCTTTCATCTCAATTGCAGCTGCAACAGCAGCACTGGAAGAGCCAATGACCAAGCTTGGGCCTTGAGCTTCACGTGGGCTTGCCAGCTCTTTTTCCACTTCTTCAAATTTTGAAGTTGCCCATGGTGCTACACCTACAATTGGTGTTGCAGTATTGAGAACAAGAGATGAAATTGCTTCCCTTGATGAATACCATGAATTCCCACATTTCAAACATTCCAGCTGCACAGAGAGCACAGATTTACAGATGGTAAGATTATCACCACAGAAAGCAGCATTCAATTTGAGATGGTAAACCCAGATTCAACTGGACCTGCTGTAATTTCAAGCTATGACATGTTGGATCCAAGCTAAAATACTCGGAATAGCCTCAAGAAAGTGAGCATCAAGCCAAGAGCCTAGTCGTAGGAACTAGGATCACTACCAGTGGGCTAAGCATCTTGGTCATCTTGCATGCAATCCTGGGTTCAACATTCAAACACATGAAGTGTTTTGATAGCTATCCTGGACTAATGGGGGTGTGGAGTAGGCATATTTATCTGGTGTGAAAGGAAACCCAGGGTCTCTCAAGATGGCTGCCACCCATTTGGCAGCCTCCACATCAAAATGACAAGCAATGCCCAGGATCCTAACTCACAACATGCTGCTGGGCACATTGCCCTTCTATCTTCTCAAGTCCAAAGAACTACCTTGCAAATATGTGGATAGCATTTACCTGATAACGATCCCCAAAGCCAACATGAATAATATCTTTAACAGCAACTTCACGTTCACCACATAATGAACACCGCACATCTGCCATCTGTGGAATCACATGGTTGTAATAAGCTTTGTTCATCACCTGTATGCTTCTTGATAGCCTATGAAACCTTGAATGTCCCATATCTATTGGCAGATGCTTCACAATCAAGTGAAATAGCAGCAGGTGTCTAGCTCAATTCAAACTGGAAACTGTTTTGAAGGTCAGCTGGGACAAGACAGCAGGATTAATTACTGATGTCAATCTTACTGGAAGAGTAAAACCTGCTGTGCCCAAGTAACACAGTCAATGGCTCCTGGTTGGAAAAGTTGGTCCAGATGGTGATAGAGTTTTATTCCCACAAGGAGCACTAGGAACCATGAGAAGTAAGGAAATTTTCAAAAAACAATACCTGTAATGTCCGTTCTTCTGGTGGTTCTTGGCCACTCTTTTCAGCAGCTGTAAAGCCATCCTGTAGCAAACAACAATTTACTGGAGTGAGCAATTTCTTGAGTGAAACAAGTTGTGGTCTAGGTCCATAGGGGTATAACTCAACTGTAAAATGAAGTGCAAATCAAACAATACAAACTTCACTACAGATTTGACAATGCTCATGGCATTCTCAAAACTCCAGGACCAGGCAAGTTTGGGAACCACACCTTTAGTTCAGCAGGACTCATGTTGATAACTATTGCAGGCTCCAACTCTTTACTTAACAGGCGTTGTGCAAGGACTTTATTATTCTGCAATTTCACAAATGATGCTCCACAGTTCAGCTATAATGTACAAAAAGCTTCAGAAGACTGAAAGACATCCAGGTAAAACATGGATAGTTTTGTCTCCACAATGGTATATTCATAAGGAAGCAACAGCCTGATTTCTCAAAACATACCAATGCCCCACTGTAGCTGAATTGCACACCTAACATGCACTGTGTGGCTGGCTTTGAACAACTACTTGCAAGGTGGCAATGAGCCCTAACACTAGGCTGTTGCATGATGCTTCCAATCCCTAATCTAAAATTATCAGGTCCTTCTGTACAGCATTTACTTGAATGTGGAATTCAGGTTTGCAGGAATGCTTGATTAGCATCACAAAGCCTAGGTACCTTGACATTAAAATCTAGTTGACGCATCTTGAGATTGTACTTGTGAAGGTCTGTGCCAAGTGAATCATGGCTGAGCTGTTCCAGAGCACGAACTACAGCCATAGCAGCGGTTGCAACCTCCGGCCAGGCCAATGACCCCACACCCTGCACCTCATGACCCTGTTCAGACTTTTGGCTAGCTCTTTGCCAATAATACTCCAGGACAAGCCCATGCACATACAATGATAATGATCTTGACACTAAAAGCAACTAATGCATAAGTGCATAGTTCCACATCACATACACACACACCCTTCAACATAGTTATTATCTCGTACTGAGTGGCATACCAAGGTAGACTCTCGATTCACTGGCAACTCATGATCTGAGACTTCACGTCCATTCTGAGGTTTGCTTGCAGAACCCACATCTGTCTCATTTTCCTTAATTGTGTTATTTCCCACTCCACTTTGCACACTGAGGTCTTTCCCACCTCCACATATATCCCGCACTGTCTGCACCAATTTTTCAACCCACCGATCACGAGCATGCACACCCAACAGCATATCATGGACCTGTAACAATGTTGAAACCTCAGCATCTGTCCCAACAGCACTTGGTGGTGTCTCCACTCGAGCAAATCGATCAGACTTGTTACTTAGTGTTGGCTCAGTCCGTGCCCCAACATCACTGGCAGGCACATTGTCACTCTTGACATTCAGAGGTGAGATGGTTCGTCTCACTGGACCCCGCCTCTTTGCCTTAATGTCTAGACTGACATCCTCTTCTCTGAGGCCCAAGATATCCTCTCCATCAATATCTGGCAAGTCTCCTAATGCTTCCCTCGTCTTCTGCACAAGCAAGTCAATTTCCTTCTGCATCTGGTCTTCATAGTCTTTGTCAGTCAGGTTGAAGAGCTTCTTCTCACAAGCATCATAAACCTTACGGACAATGAATCCTGGGTGTTTTGCTCGTAGTGGTTGAGGAAATCGTTTGGTGTGAGGAATGAAATGAACTATGCACTTATGCATTACTGACTCTGCTGGGACCTCATCCATGTGCAAGCTATAAAAAAGTTCCCGCGAGTCATTGGAACCCCACATGCCCCCACCCTTCTTCTCTGCTTCCTCTGGTCGGTAAAACCACTGTCCTGTCACTTGGACAGAGCCATCTTTAGCCTGCTTAATTTCCTAGAGAATAAAACCACCCCCCAACACCACCAAATTAGTCCAACCCTGCTGTGCAATCATGTACTCCAAACAAAGATACTACAGCAGCTTTGTTGACTACCTAGCATCTCTGAAGAAAATGCACATCAAACAATCAGAATGTTGCCTGTATCTGGCCCCACTGGTCACCTCCTTGTACCGAAGGCAAACACTCAAAAAAAAACAGGCACAACCAAATGATGGATAGAGACCATGACTGTTTCATAGCTAGAATCCCAATTCAAAATTACTGAACTTTCTCCAAGTCAACCAGAGACAAAAGGTTCCATGAGACATACTTTGATAATTGCCACATATGGTTTCTGTCCTGTTTTCTCAGGTGTAACTAACACTGGATCATCCTGCCAAGGACACAGAACTGTGAATACCTTATGTCTTGATCAAAGATTGAAATCTTCAAATCCATGGCAATCAAATAAAAAACCCCCTCGTCTGTCAAAAAACTATGTAAAAATTGAAGGCCTGGGTTTTTGTGGAAGGATGGTCTGTCAAACCGGCATGACCCAACAAATGTTGGCAACTCAAAGATTGCAAGTTTCTTTACAAAGTAATGACAGGAATACAATTTCAGAAGTGTTTACACAATTTCCATCAAATCCAGCAAGATTTTGCCCAGGTTTGCAAAACCCTTGCCACAATGCAAGAACACAAATTCAAATCCCTGATCACAATGCTCAAAAACACAAGTCCAGAGTCACAATAATTTGAAAGGACATGGCTTTCATGAGCAAACAAAAGCAATAAAACAAGATCATGGAACTCCCTAATCAGAAAGCAATTCACAGACCTTGAGTGTCTTGACACAGTAACAAGAGAAATACAATTTCAGCAATGGTCACACAATTGCCAAAAAATCCAGCATGATTTTCACAGGATTGCAAAACCCTTACAGCAATGTCAGAACACAGATAAAACCTCTCACAAGAATGTTCAAAACACAAGTCCAGAATCACAATTGAAAATGCAGATTCTGGAAATGGTTTTGTGAAGAAACAAAAGCATCAACGCACAGTTATGAAGCTCCCTAATCAGCAAAGCAATTCACAGATCTCAAGTGACTTGAACAATGTAACAAGAGGAATAGAAATCCAGCAGAAGTTTCATAGATTTGCAAAACCCTTAACACGATGCTCAAACACAGATCCAAATCCCTGTCCGGAGGAATGCTCAAAACACAAGTCGAGAACCGCTATTGAAAGCATGCAGATTTTGTACATGGTTTCGTGAAGAAACAAAAGCATCAAAACAAGGTCGTGACTCTCCTTAATCTGGTACAGATTTGAGAAACCAAAGGCAAGACCAACGATCCATTCACGAGGTCGGATGGCGTCCAGTACACGGAGAACTGCTTCAGAAGCGTCATGCCAGCCAGGTGATGGAGTTCATGGAATTCTAGCAAAGTATCCGTGGGATCCATCCGCTCAGACGAAGAAGCAGAAAAGTCCGTGGCGGTGTCAGAGAGAATCACGATTGACAATGTACTACAGGCAAACATTACTGAGTCCCTTCTTTTCCCTCGTCCATCTTCCTTCGGTTTAAGAGAGCTTACAACATCATATCTACAGCCATCAACTTCAAAAGCTTGGTAATGCTTCCGCTCCCCCTTTCCTTTCCCTCCGGATCGTTTCAAAACCTGACCGATCACTTTGACCTCCACAGCCGATTCTTCATCACTCACCGCGCCTTCTGGAACCGCCTTTCTACTCTCTTCCTCCTCTTCGTCCCCATCCACATTCGTACCAGTCCTTCTCTTCCCCATGTTCTCACGGAGATTATTGCCGCCCTTGTCCCGAACTCCAAAATCTTGGAAATTTTGAAGATTCCTGCGGAGAAACCAAAAGGAAAAAAAAAATGTCCGTAACGAAACAGAGCGCTAGCGAGAGAGAAAGAACACAAGGGCTTCTTCGGCAACAGCAAAAAAGAGAGAAGCCCGCGATATGCGCACTCTAGAAATCATGCTGCCACAGCATCGCAATGTAGCGCCCCCCACGCGTCAATCACAAATCCGGCCCCGCCAAGAAACTCTGATGAATCCCCAAACCCTAGTTTCTACGTGTCGGAAAAACCCAAGAAGACACGATCGCCCGAAAGAGAGTGAGACGCTCACAGACAGGACAGCGAGAAGGGCAGTGACGACCGATGCAGCTTCTATACTCCTTTTGCGAGAGACAATGGTAATCCGGGAGTTTGACGACTAAATCGACCGCGAAATTGCACGTGAGAGAGGGAGAGAGGAAGGGAGCGAGGACTGAGGCAATTTCTGTACTCTTTTTGCGAGAGACAATGGTGATCTGAGAGCCTACGACAAGATCAAACGAAAAAATCGCACGTGAGAGAGCTAGAGGAGAGGGGAGTGAGGACTGAGGCGATTTCTTTGCGAGAAACAATGGTGATCTGAGAGTGTCTTCGGCAGAAACGAACGGAAATTATGTGAGAGAGCGACAGAGGAGGGGAGTAAGGACTCAGGCAATTTTTGTACTCTTTTTGCGAGAGACGATGGTAATCCGAAAGCTTTTACGACAAAATCAAAATCGCGTGATAACAATTTGATGCTGCGCACAACAGAACCAAATTCATGATGGAAATCATCTTGTTTACAGATCTGAAAGTTCTGTAGCCATCTCCTGTGCAAACTTAGACATCCCTCTTGGTTCCATATCTGAAATCTTTGTTGTCTAATCTCCTGTGGAGACTTAGAAATTCTTCTTGGTTCCATATTTGGAAGCTTGTGTCCAATCTCCTCTGGAAACTTAGAAACCTCTCTCTTGGTTCTAGATCTAAAAGCTCTATTTCCAATTCCCTTTTGAAACTTCACCATTGATCAATTTCATCAATGGTGATGAGTGCTCTTGCAAAAAGGGAAAGAGCAGCAGAAAGATTTTGGCTGATTGTGATGGAAGGAGGAAAATGGACGGGGATGCCCAACTCATGAAGGAAGAAGAACGGCGACCTGTCTTTTTGGTTTTGTACTCGGATTAGTGCTTCGTTTCTGTTCTTGTGTGTTATTGTTTGCAGGTGTTTTGAAGAATGACGGCGGGAATGCTTCTATAATCTTAAATGTTTCCTTAGAACGACATTAGAGATGATGCTCCTGCCTTCCAGAAACTGGCTTTCGCTACTTGAGGACGTGATTTTTGTCTACTGCCAGAGGTTTGGTTTTATGGTGGAGATGCAAGGGAGTTCTGGCGCTGTCAATTCTTGTTGGTTTTTGCGTTATGGTGTTTGGTGTGCAAGCTTGGTGTGAAGGTCAAATACTAGAGTACTGGTGAGGCGAAACAGGGAGCCGACTTGAAGATCTTCGCAGAGGCTAAGTATTCTAGTCAGGGGATGTGTAGTGCGTACTGTTTTGAGTGTTGTGAGCTTAGTTTGGAGGAAGATAGTTTGACCTAAACACTTGCTGCTGGAAATTTTTCACTGCTCGCAGCTGCGCCCATTTATTGCTAGATTTAGGTCAATTTTTTAGGACCTTGCGTGATTTTGGCTATTGATAAGAAAATGGAATTGTCTTTCTAAGAAAAGGGTTATGATCATGACATTGTTGAAATCCTGAAAGCAGGATTAAGAGTTTTTTTTCTGTTGATTTATTATGGTGAATTAGAATTCTAGAGCCCTTTCTTTTTGGTTACAGTTGGTCTTGTTTTCTCTCAAAATGCAAATTCACAATATGCTTCAAATCCTGTGTTTGCCATGGATGCAAAAGCTAATAAAGGTTTTTAATGATATGCTTCCCAAAACCAACTATATCTTCTTCCATTGTGCAAACATCTTACTCTCTTTTGTCTCTGTGCTTGCAGAATACTACAGTGCAGAGACATTACCTCCATTGCCTACACCAACAGACATAGAATTGCATCTAATATGTAAACCCTTCACATGTGAAGAAAAAGAGTCATGCAGGTCTCCATTCTCTGCTATACTAACCTTATGAAGTGATGAGAAACACACAGTGAACACTGATCATTTATAGTATTCGCAAGTCCTTACATTAATAAATTAAGATTTTATTTGTTGCATGGTTGGTATATCTATGTCGCAACCTTAGCCTTGGCTCGCGACCAAGGCAAAGGGGTTGCAAGGTTGCGGGCCTATAAGTAGATTCGGGAGTCATATCACATGCTCCTGGGAGTGCAAAGAGTGTGAGGGAGTGAACCCTCACACTCCCAAGTGAACTCCCATGTTGAGCGTTGATGAGAGTTGGAGTCCCAAAAGGACTCTCGAAACTTCAGAGAGCGTTTTGAGGGGTCAAAACTCCATGGCTGGTTGCGCTCTTTATATCAATGGAAAGGTCTTGAAGTGTAGATGTCCAAAATGGGCTCGCATTGCTCATTTGGACATTTGAAACACAAGTTATGATCAAAAGAAGGCCCGGGAGTCGAACTCCCGAGATTCCGCCAGTTTTGACTCCCGACCACTAAAAGTCGGGAATCGACCCGAAATACTTGGCTGTAGAAAACGTGCGACATACCGTTGGAAAGGTCTCGACGAGACCTACAACTTTGCTTCAGACGGCGAGTCGATCGGAGGTCTGCTCCGAAAGTTATGAAGCTTCAAAGTCGCAGGAGTTCCGAAAATGCGCGATTTCGGGACTCCCACGCGGGAGTCCCGGGAGTCCCGGGACAAAATGACCATTTGGATGTCACCCCCGCAACGAGTCATAGAGTATGCTATAAGGGGGAAGGTGGTGGCTTCCCCCCAAGGTCCGGGCCGTGGTGAGTCTTGTGTGTCCGTGTTGCCCGTGGCTTGTCCTAACACCAAAGGGATCCCAAAATGAGTTCTAACCACTTTGTGTGGTTTCATGCAGGCCCGTGTGAGTGAGTAAGCTTGTCAATTCTTCCTAGTCTTTCCCGGGACTTCTAGCACGCCCCTCTCACCCCCTCTAGTGTTGGAAG
>Ga0116227_10004154_pt1 | contig 31609 bp, 31 predicted proteins | sample S1TSphgellanicum_FD_89693 | JGI IMG/M metagenome (GOLD analysis project Ga0116227, IMG submission 89693) | Host-associated microbial communities from peat moss isolated from Minnesota, USA - S1T2_Fb - Sphagnum magellanicum MG | ecosystem: Host-associated > Plants > Peat moss > Unclassified... | reverse complement strand
TGCGCTCTAATCGTGACATTTGTATGTAACTGTTTACAATAAATCATTGGCACGTCCCTCCTTTTAAAAACACTTCAAAGTACTCTTAAGTAGCTTTATTTTGGTGATGGACTGATGGGTATGGACAAGGTGCCATGGGTGGGTACAGTTGACCCACGCGCAGCTGTGGGTCGGGTATGGGTACAGTAGCCTCCCACTTAAGTACGCAACTTGAACCTTGGAGTTTTGTGCGTACTTTACCGGTAGGTGCGTACTTTAGACGCTCCATTCCCAAGTGTGTACTGTAATTAATCTTGAACTTTGTGCATTAAATGCTGGGTTTCAGCATTTCATACTGAGATTTAATAAAAATGTCTTTATTTGGCGGATACCACTGAAAGAGGGGTAAGGGTGAAAGGAGGCCAGGGTGAAGACAACGTTACTTTAGGGATAACTCTATCTTATATATAAATTCACTACGTCCCTGACGGAGCTCGAGTTTCAGGCCGACCGGGCCCGGTGCTAATCGGAGGGCGGAATTTCCTGTTCCTAGTCTGTGGGCAAAGCTATTGGAGGAAATTAGGTTACGACATTCTAGCGCGGAACGGAGACCCAGGATAGCCGACGTCAAGAACGAGGTGCCGAGCCGGGTCCGGTCCGGACTGTGTGTGGCGGAGGTCGGCAACTTTTGCTCCAGAGAACACCCACTGAGGGAAGTTATCAGCAGTCACTTTTCGGAAAGTTTTTGGGTACTGTAGCTGTGCAAGATTACAGAACGTCTCTGGGGGGCTCCTGCATTTCCCGAACTGTTGTTTCTGCAATCTTTGAATTGGGAAATTTGACCAAGGCCTCCATTTTAAAAAATCATTTGTGATATTTTTTGTCAAAAAATGGTGCTATTGGGAATTATTTGGGGACATAAGGGAACATAAAACATACCAAGGAAGGTGGAGAGGAAAAACATAAAGGAAGAGGGAAAGGAAGGAAGGTGGGAAAATTTGCTTCTCCTCCCTGACACGCACACACCTGTGCCTTAGGCAAGGGCACACACTAGTTATTATAAAAACAAAAATGAGTGAGTACATATGTTCCACTGAAAAATGTTGATCCCTAAAAATTTTGTCATAAAATGCGTACTTAACCGGGATGCGTACTTAAACGGGTGCGTACTTAAGTGGGAGGCTACTGTACAGTTGTCAAGCCCAATGCAGGACTCTGGTGCAGGGTCAGAAGTTATTATGTTCAATAGTGCATCAAGGGAATACCGACCACTTTTTTGGACTGAAGTCGAGGTAATTGATCATTGGAAAAACCTGGTAAAAAGGCTCGTGTTGTTGTTGGTCTGAAACAGAAAACTTGACCACATGATATTGAATGCTCAAATTCATTTCCCACATTTGGTGCCTTGCCCATTAGCCTGGGCACCCAAGAGGCCCAAGCTTTTTCGTCTTTGGGAGGGTGAGGGGTGTTGAACTTTTTTGGGATTTTGTTGTTCCTAATGTGTTCCCATCAAGTTACTATCGACATGCTCCCCAAGTTATCAGTGTGTTCCTCACCATGTTCCCACCCAAAAGAAGGAGACTACAATAAATAAATAAATAAATAAATATCTTTTTTGGGACTGTTGAAAGCTTGATTAATGTTTTTTTTAGTAATGGGCCAATCAATTATGCCCATCACAAAAGAAAAAAATTGAACTTTGGGGCTCCCCACAACAAATTACCTAATATGAATCACCCTGTACATCATACATCACACTATGCTATTAGTTTGTAGTACATACTATGTAGATAGTGTGTATTACTTTTGATTTAAACAAGTTCAGGTGAGGAAATAGACTAACTAGTTTTGAGCTAAGAATGGTTGTTATGTGCACTATCATAAAATTGATTGTAGTGTCAATTGTAGCTACTCAATAGTAAGCCTTGGTTGGCGCACACATGATCTTGACCATGCTCAAAGTTGTCATGTCAAAACCACATTTCGTTCACATGACAAGCTTTCATGTCAATAAATTGATGAGATTTGTTGAAGATAAAAAAAAAATCCTTATGTCAACCCATATTTGTTCACCAGATCTAATTTAGCCTATTTTCCATGATTGTCATGTGACTTGCAAGTTATAGAATTGCATATCACTTCACCATCTGAAAAAATAATTTCACATCAATTACTATGCCATTTATTTGTTTGTGTGATTAAAACCTTATAATTTTTGTATGAGGTAGAAAACACTTGGTTTGTAATTATAAATTTGGATATTACCTCCAAATTATCATTGATGAGTTGTGGTGTGGCATTGCTAAAGTGGCCACAAAGAATCCTTCCTACACTTCGAAACTAAACACTGCAAGCTGATAATAAAGCTTGGGATGGGTGACTTCTTTTATAGTATAAATGTGGTTGGAACACATAAAGAAAACTTCTAGAAAAGGCTCGAGGATGCAACACCCTTGGCAACACTAAGGGAAAGAGGTTCTTGATCACATTTTTTCCATAAAGCTTTAGTGTCAATTCTTTTGTAGAGGTTAGAGAGGTTAGAAAGGTTATTGAACATGAAAATTCACAACTATTAGAAGTACTATCCAATATCTCATGTCCCACTCAATGACAATCAAAACTACCTCTATTACATGGACCAAAATGAACCCATTCATGCCAAGAAGATGATTCTACATCAAGCCCTAACATGGTAAAGCCATCCATGTGTGGACTAGAAAACCCTTGAAATATGCAAGTGATATCACTCTAAATGCCCCATTGTTGACCACTATGAGAAGCTAGCTGCCATCATTGATGGGTAGCAGAGAGAAAGAGCATGAGAGGAGGGTTGGATACAGCAAGCCCTGCATAAGGGTGATGGTGTTGTACATTGTTACTCCTCAGGTAGATGGCAGGTAGTGGGCATTTCTTACTGTCATGTGAGGGGTGAGGATTCAATCAAATCCTCCTCTGTTTAGAGATGCTGTGCATTCAACTGGGACGTGCTGGGACATGTGGATCCTTTCCTGATTCTCTGCAGGTTTCCTCTATCTTAGAAAATACTTTGCAATTGGAACTGGGACCAGTGGGCCAGTTTGTCATTGTCTGGTATTGCCTTACCAACTTGGCATGATATATACCTTAGTATGGCCTCTTTTGATCTTAGTCTTAGGCATGCTTTTCTGGGCAGTTGACCAAGTCGTAGGGTGCTTGGTTTTGAGTGCATTTGACTCCGTCAAACTGCTGGTGTGCAGAACAATGACATTGGTTCTTGTATTTCTTCGGCTGTGAGCTGCAGCAACCTGCTTGCTGATCTTGCACACAGATCTTGTATTTCTTCAGTAGTGACCAGCTGGTCTTCCTCAGGCCCAACAACGTCATCTTTTCTTGTTTCTTTACAATGATAAGATGCTTATGATTCGCTGAAACCAATACCCACTGCCTCCTTGCACATTTGTGATGAAAGAATTTACTTCCATGTCAGATGCTAGGTTGTTTTTCTCTCCAGAACAGCAGCAAGGCAAGAGTAGTCCATTGTGCACACCTGAGACTTTTGTTGGCATGATTATAGATAAATTATTCTGGCACAATGCATCAAGCAAATTTTAATCCATTCAATTGACAAATCAGTGAACCAGAAGCTGAAGTGTTTATCAAATGCAAGAGAGTACAGGCCCATCAGTCCAACTCCTGATTCTCTTGGCATAAGCTTAAAGATTTGTGAAGACTAAGTAGTTCCACTACATTTCACAATGGTCTACAAGCCAGTGAATGACATACCATATTTTGACAAGTCAGTCCATTGATGTGCACTGCACGTATTTCCAACATATTGTATTCTCTTGAATTGAGTATTTAAGCCATGTTTGCCAGCTATGGAAATTGCCATAACAATTATAGAGGAAGGAGCATATTTAGCTATACCTACATTGTAATTTGTTATTAATCATAAAGATGGGATCCACCCAGGTACCCAAGAAATGGAACAGACACGCAATGTACGTTATTGATAAGCACAAAGATGGGATCCACCTGCATGAAGAAAGCAGAACATGCTTCCAATGTAATTCGTGATGACAGCATCATTGGACACTGAATTGCAGAAATAATCGATATTGAGTCTTAGAGAGAATAATGGTTCCCTTATGAATGTGTTTAGCTTGGCTGCTTCTTGTGGTGGGCCTCTCACAAGGGGTTCCAAAATGGAGGGCAACATAGTGCAATGGAAGTTACATCATACACATACGTCAATGTAACCCACTTGACACTGCCAGCATGTCATTGCCCCCAAAACTACGTGTAAGTGCATTCTCCTGTCTTGCAAATTGCCACCAATCTGTGGGACATTAACATCCCTATCCTCATTTGCTGAGGAGAAAAATGTGAGATTATGATGCCCACTCAAGGCCCACATGGCACCTGCATGACCTTCATGCTATAATAAGTGCAGCATAAGTGCCTTCTCCTGTCTTGCATGCTGAGATAATTGCCACAAATCTGTGGTGGATATTAACATGCTCATCCTCAATTGCTGAGGTGAAAGTTTTAAGACTATATGGTTCCCCTCAAGGTCACCACAGTACCGGCATGACCTTCATGTGGTAGAAACACTGCCTACAAAATAAGCCACAAACAAGACACAATTATCAGCACCACCAGCAATCATCTTTTCCACATGTAATCCAGCATACGGGTTTGCCACAAATTCAAGAGAACAATCAGGACTATGAATTCACCAAATGCATAAAGCAGCAAATTTTGATGAGCCTGTGAACACTATGTGGGCACCCTGCCAGGCCCAATTATGCTGCATGGCGATGGACCATTAAGAGAACTGCTTGACCAGGTGCTGTGGGGCCTCCATCCCAACTGCACCAATTGTTGACAATTTCAATCCAGCTCCAGCAATTGTTAGAGATTCTGACCCAAAGAGAACTGTAGAGAAAATGACATTGAAGCATTGGATGTAATAAATGGTTTAGATTATGGACATTATTCGGCATTATAGAGCTTGGGAGAGTCTATTGGAACTCTGAACTCCAGGAGATCCAAAGGTTAAACAAATATTTCAGTCAGAAGAATCTTCATAAGTACTGAAAATCTCTCAATACTGACAATTTCAGGCAACCTGAAATAAATATGGAGCTGACCCTGATAATAAGGAACTGGAGATTTCACATCTGACTGAAAAACCAGCAACCATCAGCAACCATGAAAAAGAGGAAACCCTAGTACCCACAGGAAAAGAGAAAACCAGACCACAAAACAGAATTGATGAGCTGTTTGAAGTTTGAACTGCAGCATTGGTCACAAAGCATGTTCAGGAACCTTCAATAGCAACACATATGGCATAGACCACCTACTGTAACATCCCATGACTCCATCACTTCTGGGTGTGGGTCCAAATACTGTGAAACAGAAAAGAAAATGGAGAGAAGAAAGGAGGGCTTTGTGATGAATGTTAGAGGATCTTTCCATCATAAGGAATATGGAAAATTTACCTTGCTGAAAAAGCTTACAACAATGGTTGCTGCTACAGAAAACCCTGACATGGACACCAACTGTTGAGAACTCAACAGGATTTCCTGAAGCTTTGGGGTGCAGAACCAGAAAAGAACCTTGGGAACAGATCCCATGTGTTAATGGTCATTCTGCACCTTCAATACTAGATATTTACTTTCCTGTGTTCAAATAACCATTGCACAAGGATTACAAAAAAAATTCAGATTCCTCTTATCCTATATGTATCAAGTGAACACCATTGATGTCACCAAAATGCATATGAATGATTGCTGCCTCAAAGCTGCAGAATCAAGAGAGACCAATTATAAGTTAATTTCCTGAACATATAGACATGAATTGCTGAAGGATTTGACAAAATTCCAGGAATGACCACTTAATCCAGGATTTCACAAACACTTCCAAAGATTCTGCAAACATTGAGTCAGCCAGAATGTTTCATGACTCAAATGTGCCTCAGCAAGGGAGTGCAAGTGCACAAGTACTTCCCTACTACAACTGGTTAGAACCTGTTACACCAGCACAAGAAAAGTGCTGCAAGAAACACAGTGGTTTCATGAGCGTCTCAGAAGATTTGAGTGTTGTAACTTTAGTCTCCATATGCAGCATCTGATGGAATTAAACCTGGGTGTTCCAAATCTGAAAGTCTAAGATCTTGGGGTTTCAAGATGCCCAGGACAATCATCCACTGACATCAAGATTCTGACACCCTATATGAGAGTTAAACATGTCTTTTTGCAAAACTTTTGAAGGCAAACCATAGATCTGAAAGTTGGCACCAGTCAAAAGAGAAGTGACACATGAGAAATAGAATATAGATACCACACCAAATCGCCCAAATCTGAATTTGACAGAGTTCTGGACCTACAGCTAGAAAAGGCTTTACCCAGTTCATCCCCAGCCCCCATAACAATTTGTGGCTTTTGCACCATAAATTGCCAATCCATACAGTATTCATGTGAGACAATGGACCTGCCAACATGACTGGTTCACTGGCACACTCAAGGCTATCAGCAGAGTCAACCAATAAGCTGCTCACACTTGATCCTATATTCAAATTGGAGATTTCCCCAGAGCCAAATGACAGATCTAAGAATGATTATGACAGCCTCAGGTAGAAGCAAAGTGAGAGTGACATGATCAGTAAGAATCAACCTTTGCTTGGGTCCTCATTACTTGCTAGGGTGCAGATATTATGTGGTGTGGATTGGTAGCATGGTGTGCATGTGACAGACTGATTGCTGGAGTAATAATAGAAAAAAGACTATGTAATGCTGATAGGAATAGTACACTAGCTTAAACAACAAGGATGTAAGCTTGAGAGTATTGGCATTCTAGAGACATTCAGCAAGCTGCAGGTACAAAGTTTCACTTCCCGCTACCTGGCCCCTGAAGTTGCAAGGGTTGGTCCTCTCAAATCCATAGCCTGATCAACCTTCTTGTATTTGATTCTGCTTGTGTATACTGAGTTCCTTGTCTACTGGAGAATTGGATGGGCTATTTGACTCCAAAATGTATCTCTCACTGTTGAGTCTGCAATTTTCTTGCCATTACCATTATTACATCACACCCAGTTGCAACTCCCTGAAGGGTACTGAAAGCTGTTGTGGTGAGCATGCTGGGTCAGAAGCTCAATCCCTGCACCTAGCCTTCACCAACTCATATCTTGTGTTTAGATAGCTAGACATGTTGATTCAAAAGCCATCATATTCTCACAATGTTCCAAGCTACCATAGTCTCAGAAAGTTTCAATAGAATTGGACCAAATTTCTATGCCAAGCATCTGATCAATGGATGTTCTTACCTGTTGAGCAATCTGCATATTTCAGCTTCAGGCCAGCAACTTCAAGAAATTGGTCACTGAACTTACAAGCTCCACCACTGCTGATTTCACAATCCTTTCTGAGGAGAACCCAAAGGAAACCATAAACCAAACTCTTGGGCACAAATGCGGACAACAATATCTATTGGACTTGGGTGAGAACTAGGGATCACAGACATTGAATTCAAAGAAAAATATGCTTTGAGTACTAAGTGGCTCGAAACGCTGTGCCTCTTGTGGCTGGTGAATGCTCCTTGTAATTGACAAAAAAATTCCATGTTCCACATTTCCATTATGTCTCACTGTTATGATGAGGTTGGTGAAAATCCTGTAGTGAATGTTCAGCAACAATCATGCTTGGACTTGTTGTTTCAGTTCCAAATGGTTGTGACACCAGCCAGCACTTTTTCTTAGAATCCTCACCTAAAACCCCATGTGCTTTGGGACTGACCAGAGATGCACACCTTTTCTATTTATCATTGGAGAAGCCCTGCTGCAAGTCAGAATATCTGAGCTTCTAAAATTTTGCATGGAGAAAAGTTTTGTTCCTGGTATTCATCCCTCCTTGCCATCACAAATTGATTCTGCAGTACTGGAATCAAACCACCTGACAATTGAGCGCTGGAGCATTCTAGACAAGTCTCTACTCTTGAGCCTCCATTGCAATTGCCCAGTGATAACATGCTGAAAGGTCCTTACAACCCATCTTTCTTACATTGAGCTGTGATAACATGCACATATACTGCTTCCATGAAAGATTAAATACCTGTAAATTTTCAAAAACTTTGAAAGAAAACTGAAGCCAACCTAGAATCAAAAGTATCTTACACATTTTCAAAATATCTGCAGAGCTGGTTTTATAACTCTTTCTTTGACAACTCCTATAGTGAAAGATACAAGAATGTCATCTTCTTCAGCCAGTAAGAACCCAGATTTCTCTAATGACTTAGGTTTCTCTCAAGACTGAAAACCATCATAGAGACTTATTAACTGACATTAATTGCCAATAGTGGATGATAGTATGCATTGCCCAAACTGATTGATGAGAATTAGTTGCCATTTTTGAAACTTTGGCAGCAATTTGAACTCTGGATTATTCATGTCCATGCACCCCAAATGAAGAATGTCTGAATGAACAATGAAACTAGTACCAATTATGTTTGGATTCTTTCTCTCTCTAGAGCTCAGAAGAGGAATGACAGTGTGACTACCATCTCTTCATTCTCCAAATTCAATGCATTAGATTCTGGTTATTTTGGGGTCTGGTTCAGGGAAGGAAAACAGCATACCCATTAGCCTCAGACCATCATTTTGTTGAAATCATTAAACAAGTTATGCCTTCTTCAGTTCATGGTTTGACGATTTTTGAGGAGAAGGAAAATAGGTGAGACTAGACATGTGTACCTCTTTGGGATTGAAGACCTCCAGCAACTTTTTAGCTTGAGCTTGTAGGGATTCAGTAAGCACGACCTTGCTCTCGGAAAAACCAGGGCAATACACTTTCTTTTGCTCTTAGTTCCAGAGGGTTTTTGGTGCCATTTTTGGTATTTAATGTCACTCAAATTCAAACTTTGAAACATGGATGGTTAAGCTGATTTTGGAAAGAGATCTGTAATATTATGTTGAATTCATTGTCATTTTCAAAATGTCTGGTAATATATTGTCGTCCTTGATAAACATGTCCTTCCTTCGATTCTAGATTGTGTTTTGTAAGAAATGGCTTCAAAACTTTAGAAAGATGCACGTGAAAGTCTGAAAAAGGGCAAAAGTAACTCCATGAACAAGAAGAAAATGAAGAACATTGTCAGATTGCAAACAAGACTTGTATGAAGAAGCAAGAATGAACAAGGTGCCCAGATAGTCGAGCATCTCCACCTACGGGAGTAAAATGGCCTGTACAGACAAGTTTGCATTTACAGCAATCTACACAATTTGGACCTCTAAAAAGGGCCACTATTACAGTGACTTCCAAAAGAGCCAGTAAAAGGAACTTACTTTTTTTGATTGGCCCAGGTGGAGATATTAATTAACAGTTTCTCACTTTTAAACTGTCCAATCTTTCATGTTTTTGGGCTATGTTCTCAAGAAGTAATTATGTTTGAAATTTTGTGTGAACATAATTTTTTTATGTGAGTTTTGATTGAAGTGTTTTTAATCATAAAGTTATAGTTCTTGTTGAAACTTTTCAAATGATAGGTCGCAAGCCTATATAAAAATAATTATATATGATTGTGATTGTTAAAAGAAAATCGAAACATTTGTTTCCCTAAGGAGAAAGAGTTTAAGTTGTTTGGGGGGAACAACTTAAATCTTTTTTTTTCTAAGGTATAATCATGTCTTCAAAGAAAAGGAGCTCTTTTTCCTTTTAAAACATGGTTGCCCTTCCTCAGGGCAACTTAAGCCTTGTGTCTTTGAGAACATGATTGTTCTCCAAGGAGCAACTTAAACCCTTTTTTATTTCGAGAATTTGTTTTCATCTATTTCATTCATGGATGAAAAAAATAATTAAAAAAAAGTTCAAACCCAAGACCTTTGACCTATAAAAAGATTCTAACTATTGCATTAGTTTTTATCCTTTGAAAATAATATATTAAATTGTTTTTTACCCATTCCCCATTGTGTTGGGCACCGTATTATAATATAGCCCCGTGCCCCATTTAATTGCATCTGTTTAGTGCTCGCTGTAGCAGATTGGGGTCTTGGCTATAAACGCCCTGAATTGTGTTATTCTCACATTCAGCAGAAACCTTGGGTGAGGACCAGTCCTGAAGTCCCAGATAATGTATATTCTTCGAAGGCAAACTGTGTTGCAGTCAAAGAATGTGGAACATGTGAAAAGTGTAAAGGAAGCTCCTTCCATGCCTCAATAAAAGCAAAAGTTTCAAACACAGACTGGAAACATTGTGTGGGTGAATGGAAGGAAGCATAATAAGATTGGGAAGAAATAGAGTACCTCCAGTGCTTGAAAGGGAAGCACCACATCATACGGCTGATCGATTTCACACAGCTCTTTGGTCTAATATGCTGAAGAGCAGGATCAGTTCCTTCAAGGATGTTCACAGGTAGGGCATCTCAGTCATTTGTCTTTTTTTTCTGGATAGAATTTGTTTTTGTTCATGTGGTTAAAAATCTGGGAGCTCAACCTATGTCCATGCGTGTGCAGGTTACAAACAAGCAGGTTCTAGATAGAAGGAATTATCAGGGGGATGACATAAGAGAAGATGCCTTCATCATCTTTATGGTGCTGGAGTATGGGGTGATTGACTTGGCAAACATGCTTTCTGTGAAGTGCAACAAATAAGGCAATGGGAAATGGAAGTTGGGTGCAGAGAACCCAGAAGAGACTGCCTGGCTCTGACTTTTCTGGCTGGTAAATGAATTTCTAAGCTTTTCACTTATCCTTCGCAAGTTTTTCACTTAAGTAGACCTCGTAGCTCATGTCCTCCATGTAGTTCTGATTCTCACTGTAGAGTTCAAGCATTCCTGTCAGTGGTTTGCTACAGCATATATTGGAGGCTGTCCGGACAATCCATGAGGAACACATTGTGCATTCAGACCTAAAGCTTGCTAACTTCTTGCTTGTGAAAAGTGGACTGAAGCTCATTGACTTTGGTACAGCAAAAGTAATCCAAAATGATACAACCAACATAGTGTGTGAATCTCACCTGTACATCATTCATATGAAATTAAGAATGGACTTGTTGAGTTGATCTGAGGTTATTGCCTACCATGCATGTAGCTTGTGCTTCTCCTATTAACAGTAAACATATATCTTTTGCAGATGGGCACAGTGAACTACATGCCACCAGAGACATTCTTCAACAGCACAACAGAGCCAAACCTCTGACATGTGGTCACTTGGCTGCATTTTTTACCAAATGGTGTATGGACAGCCACCATTTGCTGACATCAGATTCAATGCTAAAATAAAGTCCATCACAAATCCAAATCACAAGATAGACTTTCCTCCAGTTTCCAACCCCTGGTGTGAGGACACTATGTTTGACTTGGGATCATCACAATCAATTGAGCATACTGGAAGTTGGAACTCTTGCAGCACCCTTTCTTACAACCAGATACTGCCCAGCCAGTTCCAATGACTGCACTAGTTGGAGAGATTTGGAAAACCAATTGAAGATTTGATCCAGAAGCTAGAAAAGTTCTGCAGTTTTCAAGGGAAGACAATTCTTTCTCAAATGAAAGTTTTGTCTTCTCGAGAGTCTAGTGGTCTGAATGGCAAGCAATCCTAAATGACATGCAAAGGTTAAAGAGATTGTGGTGAGGTCTGTGGTTCACCAGTTGTACAATGATAGGGTTGGAGCACCTGGACATCCACTGCCATGAACAAAAGAGTATCTATGGATGGGGAAGCTCAAAGTATAACTTGTTTCTAACATCTATTTACCAATGTTTAGAAAAATCTTTTTTAATGTAATCAGTTTCTCTTGTGAATTCACTACCTCTTGAGATTTTTGTGCTTCCATCGGAATAGTATTTGGTATACTTGGCCAAGTTGTGTTCCATCCCTCCATGGATGTGGATGGCCCTTTTGTTTATGTCTGTGTTTTTTGAATCTATTGAATTGTTTCCACCATTGACTTTTTCAACCATTCTTCTTTCTCCTAGTCAGTAGCACTCTTTGCTTTCCTTGGCTCTCTATCCTTGAACACTTGTTCTTCAGTTGCTTTACTTCTTGTTGTAACATTAACATCCATCACATTCACATCTATAGTGATTGTTTGTGTTTCAACAACAAGTTGAACTTCTACTATTCTCACATATTTCCCATGAAACATTTTTTGCATCACAATAAACTTTGGATAGTCTATTATTTTATGTCCATTCAGACCACAGATGTGACATGCATACAAAGATGTCTTCTATAGTTTTTGATTATGTTGAATTGTTTTTGTAGCTGCCATTATAGTCTATTCCTTCTTTTTTCTGCATGTCTCCACATTGTGATTAGTCATTCCACAATTTGTGCAAAACTTGTCAGTTTTCCCTGTATTACTTTGTGTCTTTAGTGGTGTTGCCTATTTTGTACGTTATCGTATTAATAGTGCACTCCTTGCTTCAATAGTAGTCATTCCTTCTTCACACAACATCACTGCCTCCTTATGCTTCATCTTGTAGTTGCAATTTTAAGGTATGATTGCAAGCCCCCTCCAAACATAGTAGTTAAGAAATTGTTTATGGTTGGTACTTGTAAACCATGAGTTAGCTTCTGAATCCACTCATAGTAAACCTCCACCTTCTTAGTCTTTTCCTGCTTCATGAACTTTAGCTCCATGTGTATTTGTTTGTCATTTTAAATCTTTCGATGACATTTGCAAAATGCATATGAAGCTCTGAAAAAATATAGTTAGGAAATTTTGACATGTAATTATGGCACCAATTTGATGCCGTATCTTTTAACATATAATTAAATGCATTGATGATATACTTTTTAGAAGTTTATGCATTTGCCTTCATTATAAGATTGAACATTTTAACATGAACATTTGGGTCAACATTTTTTTTGAAATCAGGATATTTAAAAGCTACCTTATTTGGCTTCACAAAATGGCCATATTTGTGGTTTGAAATTCCTTGAGTTATAACAAATGGTTTTTAACGCCCTCCTTTTGAATCTTCAATATTTGTACTTCTATACCCTCCAACAACTATTGAGCTCATATGTGGTCGGTTTGTGGTTTTGTGTACATGAGTAGTCATTATTGGATTTGTAAACACCATTTGTGGTGTCCCAACAACTCTAGTATTCACCATTGGTAGTCTTGAATTCCTATTCAAATTCCTTCTCATTGAAAGTCCATTTGATCCATAATTCAAGTTTATTGCAAGTCCAATAACTATTCCCCTTTTGGTAACATTCGTGTTAGGCATAACGATCGTTTCCACTCCTGTGGTTGTTATGACCACATTAAATGATTGAATAACCTCTATCATAGTAGGTTGTTTCCGGGTTTTAACAACTGTTGTTTTTGACACTCTTGGTGAAGTTGTGTTGATTTGAGTCCAATGATGTTCCAATCAATGGTTACCCAGTAGTATCCTTCGTGGTGTAGAATGTGGATGTGAATACACCTCTAGTTCTTTGTTCCTAAATTGAATGGATGGATGAATCTATTGAATTTGTGGTGCCAATTGGCTTCCCAACTCCATGCTTCTCAGTCTGTTCTCGACTATAGGAATTCCTGGTTCCTATTCTTGTGGTTGATCCATTAATGTTCTTGCCACATTTTGTAACTCCACATGTTTAGCAATACTTGCTCTGATGTGGGAAGACACAAAAGGATAAACCATAATTGCATGTCCTTCTTCCTCACAAAATGCATAAATTCTTGAAAATGGTCTGACTACCTCCAAATCCATAAATTCATGATCTTGTGTTTCGATTATGTATTTTGTTTGATTCGACTTTGGATTTCCTTGATGTGAATATGATTATGGTACTTCATCCAACACATTCACCTATGCCTTTGTATATTTAGATGATCGTAGGTAATTTTTCTCAATCTCTTTAAGCACATCAATATTGGTGTTTTCTTCCACCTCCTAATTTTCCACTGGTTCATAATAATATGGAGATGCAAACTGATACATAAACATGGGTGGTATGTTTCCAGTAATATCCTTTCCTTGGCTAGTCACCAACTTTGGACATGAGATTTCCTGTTGTTAATCAGGTATTGCAAAAGTCCCTCCTTTGTCTTGATCTTTAATGATTCTGAACCATAGATTATGGCTAAGAAGCATGTGGAACCCTTGATTTGGGTGAGTAGTCAACTACATCTTTTTCCATGGAGATCATTGTCTATAACTATGTTTTTTTTTAAGACCCTAAGTCCATACTTCATATCATACCACCTCTTGTGATAAAAATGACTTGTGCCTTGTAGGTATTTTTTCTTTTTTCAAAACTTGTCTGTCCAACATCATATTTTCATATGGGGTTTCTATAAGCCTTACATACTCCTCTCCATTTTCAAGATTGTCTTTTGTTTGTCTTTTAGTGACTTAATGATTTGCCTCCAAGTCCAATTGTTGTTATAAACTCTTGGTCACCATTTGATTCATTTTGTTTCACAATCCTTCATCTTCAAAGTCTATAGATCGCTTTACAATCCTTATGACATCAATCGCTTAAACCTTTGATACTTTTTAACATACCCTTTTAAATTCTGAATTGAAAAAAAAACCATTTGTTTGAACAATTTCATCTATAATACAAGAAAAAAAATGGTAGAAAATCTTTTCATTACTAAAAAGGAAATAAAAAAAAATTCCCCACAAGATGGTTGCCAAATGGTAGAATTGAATTTAATTCTTGTAGAATTATTCCACATTATTGTAACAACATATTTGCACTACAATATGCACACATTCATAATTTCTACCTTGATTCCATACACACCTGACTTTGCAGTTCATTAAAACACCAAATGCATGGTTATGTCATATAACCAAAATCTGTACTTTAAAATATAATATAGAAAAATCCAAAGATAAGATTACAATTCATTTCATTATATTTTGGTACTATAGAAAATTCACACAACAATATGGATATGGAAATCATTGCAGAAGTCTCATTACTAGAATTCATATTTTTTTTTACTAGAAATTTTGGTCAAAAAAGACCCATTTTGGATAGGTGTAAAAAAAAACCTCCTAGTCATTTTGGATAAGTCATTTTGAACCTGTCCATTGTGACTGGGCCATGTCCTTTTTGACCAAGCCTAAGTTGGCATTTTTGACAAGTCATTTCGACTAGTACTTTTGATTAGTCAATATAATAGTCAAATGAATTTTTGACTGGTCAAACACCATTTTGACTAAGCAAATGCCATGTGGCATTTAAATAGTGGCCACCCAAGTTAAGCCACGTGGCATTAAAACATTGGCCACCTAAGCTATGCCACATGGCATAGAAACATTGGCCATCTAGGCTATGGCATGTGACATTTAAACATTGACCACTACATTATGCCATGTGGCATTTAAACATTGGCCACTAGGTTATGCCATGTGAATAAAACCTAAATAACCTAGGTTAGACTTAAAATTAGATACTTACTCTTAAGGTCCATATGTTTAGGAACCTACAACCTAAACTCTTAGGCCTAGGTCTAAGAGTTGATAACTAGCAACTAGGTATAGAAGCCTATAGTAGGTTAAGGCAACCTAAGTTATGACCTTCACTAGGCTTAAATGTATACCACCTAGATTAAGCCTACATCTAGATGACCTAGGTAAGAAAATCCTATTTCATTTTGAATTTGGCCTTTAAGGTTGAGCCTTTTCAATTGGCTCATCCCAAGTGGCCTTCCTTTTAAAAATACTTCTTATGTTTTAGATGTTTATGGTGCATTTATTTATATTGTTCATCATTTGGAAAGGATGACAAACAATATGAGACAAACTTTTGGGAAGGAGAAACATTTTCATGTCCACACAACACTGTAGTCGTTTAGTTCACACAACATTATTCCTAAACAACTTTGTAAGAAACATAAATTAAGTAAATAAATAAATAAATAAATAAATAAATAAATAGGTAAATATGTATGTTAATTAGGTTTAAATAAAAACTAGTAATAATTAATAATTGCAACCAAATTATAATTAATCCTTACAAATTTGACCTAATTCATTATATATTATCAACAATGTATTTGTAATTAATATTTAACTATTTAATTAGACATTCATTAATGTATTTAAAGTAAATAACTAGTTAACCAACTAATAATTTATCATAGGTATATAAATGGCCTACCTTAGCTTGTATAACTAGGTTACCTATAGGCTAAAATATAGGTAAATATGTGTAATATAGGTAGGGTATGTATAAATAAATACACTTACATATAAGCTAATTGTATTTAGGTTATTTAGCCACATACTTACATTACATAAGCTAAATAGGTGGCTAATTTAACCTAGGAAAAATTAATTACTGAAAAATAATGATTATTAAACTAATAATGGCTAAACCAACCAAAAAATAAAAATAATTATGGAAAAATAACCATCATTAAACCAATTATGGTTCAATTAACCATATTTAAATTAATATGGTGAAATTAACCATGAATAAAGTAAATAAGGCCAAGGTAACTAATGAATAAATATGGTTAAATTAACCATTAGTAAAGTAAATATGGCCAAACTAACCAATGAATAAATATTTTATGACTCAATTAGAATTGATTGAACTAACCATGAGTAAAATAAATATGGCCAAATTAATTAAAGAATAAATAATTTATGGTTAAACCAATCGTGACTATACTACAAATTACTAAACTAACCACAAATAAAGTTAATATGGCTAAACTAACCAATGAATAAATATTTTATGGCTAAACCAATTGTGCATAAATTAATTATGGCTAAAATAAAGATGAATGACATAATTATGGTTAAAATCAAAATGGTTAAAATATTTATGGAAAAATTAACCATGGCTAAACTAGAAATGGTTAAACTAACCACTAATAAAGTTAATATGGCTAACTAATGAATAATTATTTTATGGCAAAACCAATTATGAAAGAATTAATTATAGCTAAAATAAAAATGAATGAAATAATTATGGCTAAAGTCAAAATCGTTAAAATATTTATGGCGAAATGAAACATGGCTAAACTAAAAATGTTAAACTAACCATGAGTAAATCAATTTGGTTAAATTAATTACTAATAAAGTTAATATGGCTAAACTAACTGATGAATAAATATTTGATGGAAAAATCAATTATGCTAAAATTAATTATGACTAAAAACAACATGAATGAAATAATTATGGCTAAAATCAAAATGATTAAAATTATTATGGAAAAATTAAACATGGTTAAACTAAAAATGGTTAAACTAACTAATGAGTAAATAAATTTGGCTAAACTAACTAATGAAAAAATATTTTATGGCAAAACCAATTATGCAAAAATTAATTATGACTAAAATAAATATGAATAAAATAAATATGGGAAAATCAGCCATGGTTAAACTATTAACCATGAGTAAAATGAATTTGGTTAAAATAAACATAAGTGAAATAATTATGGCTAAAATAATTTTTTAAAAAATAATTATGGAAAAAAAATGATGGTTAAATTAATAATAGTTTTAAATTAATTATGGGTCTATTGATTATGGTTAAATTTATTAGGGTAAAGTAACATATGTTTTTTAAAAAATAGTTAATTTAATTATGGTTATAGCAACCATGGTTAAATTCATTATGGCAAAATCAATAATGGCCCAACTATTAATGGTGAAATCAATTATGCTAAATTAATTATCATGGTTAAATTTATTAAGGCTAACCAACTTTTGTTAAATTGACCATGGTTAGATTAATATGGTTAGTTTTAATTTTAATTAAGTTTTTCATAGGTAATTGAGCCATAATTAATTTCAATATAGCTAATTAAACCATAGTTAGATAAACCATATATATCTATATATATATATAATTTAATCATAATAAATTTAGTCATGATTCATTTAATTATGATTAGTTAACTTTTACATTTTTCAATTTTTTTCTAAGTGGTCAAACATAGTCAAAACGTTAAATGTAGTACCAAGATACCCAACTAATATTAGAATTTATAATTGGCCTTTTTTACTAGGCCATTAGCCATTTTAACTACGCCTATTTAATTAGCCCTATTGATTGAATATAATAGGTGTTCTTATTGACTAGGGCATTTGCCAATTTGATTAGATTGGGTGGTTTTATTGACGAGGCCATTAACCAATTTGACTAGGTGGTGTTTTAAAGTCCAATTTGACTGGATGTCTAATTTGACTATTGTCAAATTGGTCACTTTAGTCAAATTGATTAATAAAAAAATACCCATTGTCATTCAAACCCTTAGCCTCTAGTCAAAAATACATGTCTTATAGTTAAAAAGACCCATTTAATCAACTTGGTCAGTTTGAAAAAATAAGAATTTTTGTAATGTTTATACTTTTCTATTTAAATGTGTAAGCAAAATATAGTGAACAACTTGATTACCTTGTCAAAATTGGAATAAATAGATTAAAAATAATAACAAAACCTATTATAGAATTATGAAACATTGAATTGTTTTCATTTTAATGATTAAATATAATATATGTTTACACTAATGTGCATTGATTTTCATATTTCAAATTGTTAAAGTAGGTTTTAAGTAGGTTTTTGAAAATACAAGTAACTTTTGACGTGTACTTTTCATTATGGGCTTTTGGTTTCAAGTAGGTGTGAAGTAGGTTATTATAAAAAGGAAATAGATTTATTTTTCGATGACTTGTTAAAACATATGTTGATCTTCATTTCCTAACTTAGTACATATCAATGTCATTAATCTTTTAACCAAAAAGTAAGTTTGAACATATATTTTTTAGTTGGTTTCAAATGTATTTTTCATTTACTTTTAAAATTCATTTGCTTTTAAATTTTTTTAGAATTAGATTCTTATAAATTTAATAGAGCAAACTAATGCTACTTGACACATATTTTCACCTAATTTGATGCTACTTTGTGGTAGTTATATGAGTGGTGCAAGGTTAAAATGGAGATGTTTATTTTTTCTGTTTATTTTATCTTGCTTTGACCTTTTATTTAAAACTCAATCAAAATTACAACAAAATTCCATGTTATGTTGAAATGAAATCAAAACAACAAAATGAAAATGATGTATATCAAAAAAAAATTTGTGGTTTCTACTACAAAGTACCTACAACTATTTTTACCTTCCCAAAATTGTGTGTCTAAGAATGAATCTTTTTTCCTAGAACTCCCATCTTTGGGTAATCCCAAGTCACATCGTCATGATTCAAAACAAACAAGAATTCAAAATTCAAACCCATAATGTTCCATGATCAATCCCTATCCTAAATGCCTTGTGCATCCAAAATCATGTAATCATTTTACCCCCTTAACACCATCGAAAGTTGGATTTTCAAACTTGGCATAAGGATCACAATAAAATTTATATAATTCTTATTGAATCGGCTTTACATCATTCACAAAGTCACACACAAAGACATTTCTACCTTGTGCAATTTTGATCGACATATGCACTATTTCAAACAAAGGAAGGATGCAAGGGAACCCAAGAATGAGATCAATGTCACATAACACATTCAAGTTTTTCAAAGCAACCTCATTTTTTGTACTATCAACATCCATTTCACAATCAAAGGGCAATATTCTATGTATATTCTCTTTGCCAAAGATGGCATGGAGATCCATTTTGTTTTCACATTTTGAAGAAACTTATTTCATTTTAGGGTTTTCGGCTTGATTTAGGTTGAAAAAAAGAGGTTGGTACATAAACCTTAGATCATACAAAGTTGTAGAAAAATTTGGTTAGGGTCAAGGAAGTTGGATCTTATGTGTAGGAAACTTTTGATTCTTAAGGTGCATTGGCACAAATCATCACTTAGCCCTTAAAACCACCCAGTTGCAATTCCAATGCCAAAGTCCAAGATTAGTTTTCACTTTGTTGTAATGTTGAACAATTCTTAACACCCAACTAAGAACTGTTTAGTCTTGACTTTCATTGTTCATGAATTTTTGTTTTTGAAAACCTTTAACAAAAGTGGACAAACCCCCTTGAAAGTTTCTAATCCTAGATTTAGATGATGAATGCTCATTATCAAATTGTATTGACACATAATCTAATGGAAGAGAAACAAAAAAATAAATCTTCAAATGTAATTTTAATATTATTGCAATAAAATTTCATTGATTATTATATTATAATAACCTTTTTAATTTCTTTTCAAAAATATCTCCTCTATAGGGTGTATGTATTCCAAGGTGGCACATTTTTGGTGGATGTTCCATTCCCTAAAAATCCATATGGTAGTGTTAAAATGGTAATCTATTAATTTAGTGAGGAATTACATGGTGGTTAATGAACTGAAAAGTCCATATGAAAAATATCAGTTGTAAAAAATTCTTTAATGTACATGTTAAGAAAATTAAAACTGAAATCCACCCAAAATTGATTATGATATGGATTTATGAAAATATGGCTCAATGTTTTAGGCCATTCAAAAGTCCATAACTTTTTTTTGGTTAAATTCTTTCTAACATTTTTTTTGCACATATATGTTCTTTTTGTTTTAACATATCATATATTAAGTCCCTATAAAATATCCCAAATAAAATTCATACACAATGTATATAGTGGCCCAAACAACAAATTAATCCATATTTTTCAATTTCAAAAGTCCATTACTATATATTTGGCGTATATATGTTGCAAGTTTCTTAATAAATGTATTTTTCTTCAAGTTAACAATCTATATCTAGCCACAAATTTGGAAAATTATTATTTCTATGCCATGTTAGTATCATGTAAATGCATGCCACTTTGTAAAAACATGGATTACGACATAAAAAATGAACCACCCTACATTGCAACCACCCTACAATTTGCAACTCACAATACATACATACAAGATTAGTGTATTGACACACATATAACATCACAATCTTCAAAATGTAAGATGATTTTGATGAACAAAAAGGAAACAAATACAAGGAGGCATTTTTTAATGCATCAAACTTAAAAACATAGTTGAAACTTTCTAATATTGTTACACAAAACCATTGTTTTGTATACCACAACATAAAATAGAGAAATACTATATCGATTGACATAGACTAAATAACAAAAAAACAAGTTTATAAAAGAAAGGCTTTTAATCTTATTGTATATTCGAATACAAGAATTGGAAAGTGGCAACTAAAACCCTAAATGCAAGAAACTAAAGGTTATTTTCATAATGGCACATTAGAAAATCAAAGTTTGTTTAAAATTTGGGTGCATCCATAATTTACAAGTTCAACATCAAAGTGTAAGCTCCGTGGCACATTAACTCCAAACTTCAAAGTCCAAGAGTTTTCGTTGGAATTTAGTTGTAGACAATTTGGACTAACAATTTAAAAGTTGAATCCCCTCACTAAAATTGCATTGCAAGATCTTGTATGTTATTTTGATTCCAACACTCCCTAACACCCATTGCCACATAATCCATGAATCCCAAGTTGCAAGTTCTAAACCAAGCTTTCAAAATTTATTCAACTATTAAAAACAAATTTGCACAATGCAAGTAATTACCTTAGTAAGTAGTCTTTTTATATATGGAAAATCCCTATGCACATAAATTGTTGGCGAATTTTAGGTTTACATAGATTGCATGTTGCTCCTTAAATGTAAAAACTGCTATGGCAAAAAGTTCAACAATGAAGTTTGCACTTTTAGTGAAATGGTGACTAGATAGGGGAAACAAGGTGGCGATGCAAAGATTCAAGGTTTAATGATGGTGGTGATGCTACCACTTGGTCAATAGGATTAGGTGATTTGGGTTGGATTATGACCTTCATTTGATAATGAGGTTGTCATAGACCTTAATATGGAGTTGCCTTTTGGTGATTTTTCACCAAAAAAAAATATTGATGAATCTCACTTATGTGTGAAAACACAATAAAAAAGCCAATGGCACCAAGGTAAAAGTCTTTTTCTAAGGATTGCACATGACATGTGTCATTTTTGTGTTGGTTTATATCCAGTTTAACACTACATGTTAGATATAAATGCAATTTGACTACAAATTGATTTTATATTGTGTATATTATGCATTCTACATGGCCTTTATCACATAAATATGAACAACTTTTGTTAGAACCACATTTTTGAAATTCATAATTTTAAAAGTTAAAAGCATTTTTGAGCCAAATGTGTGTAAATGGGTTATAAACCCTAAAAACCAAGGACTGTCCACTTTTGAGGTTTGAGTGTTTTGAACATGCAAAAACATTTTTGATTTGTGTCAAGCTTTGAGCATGTAAAATTTGTAATTAATGCAAAATATTCCAAAAAAAAATGACAATCCAAATTATTATGCTTGCTTTTGTGATCTTTCAAACATACAAAAATACAGTTTCCATTCACTTGGGTGGCTCCTTTGATTGTGTTTTTACCCTTGTGTATGAAAAAATTTAGGGTTTTGATGTTGTATTTTCCTACTTTAATTTTCATACTTTTCAATACCCTCATAAAAAATCAAATTATTTTTGAAAAGAAAAGGACATGATCGGTTCTTAATATAGTGAGAACTAGTGAACAAGTTTCAAACGAGTTATGACCTAGGTAATACCTTGAGGTGTTCAACTTGAAATTTGATTTGAATTTTAGCCATTTTTTGTTACCCACCTAACATTGGTCAACTCTTCATTTTACACCCTTTAGGATTTCATGTTTATGGGTGAAAGTGTGAAAATATCTTTTGTGTTTTTGGTTCACATATCTAATGTGGGTAGATATGTTTGAAGCCCATAACTTGTGGTGGGATTTGCTTTTAAATGGTTAAGAGTTCTTTGTATTGGTTTCCTTTCATCCATAGGAAAATTGAAAAAAATTGAATGGTGACATCATTCACCATTGTGCAATGTTTTCCTACTTATTTCTTTTTAGGTCATGGGTTTAGGGATCAATGGAGATGTTGGTTTTTAATATTGGCCCCTCTTAGTGGTAACTACTTGGACCAACTTTTAATTTTTTTTTCAAAGTTGTTAAAGTGGCTATAATAAGAAATAGAGAATGTATAATATGGCTATTTGAGTCATTTTTCAATAAAATAGTTGGCTATTATTTTGTTATGGTTAGTTACTTCGTTACCATAGTTTTTTAAGTGCAAAAGTTTCATAATTTTGAAGTTTTAAAATAATTAATGTGGTTATTAAAGACATTTGCAAAGTGTGCATTTTGGTGACAATAGGGGTTGCAAAATAAACTTCACATTTCAAACTTTTATTCAAAGTCTAAATTTCAAAATTTATAAGTTCAAAATGATCTAAGATTTAAGTTCTATGCACATTGCATAATTGAACAAGTCATTAATATTTAAAGAGTTGAACCTTAGCCTCAAAAGAAACTTGCTTAGTGAAAAATAATGTTCCTACACCCATAGCCCAACACAACCCCCAACCATATACAAGCAACAAAATACAATAGGATACAATTGAAACGTTAAGCCCTATTCCTTGTTCCATGCTACATGGTTAGATTCCTTACTAACCAACAAACTTGAAAGGACTTAACAAGGAATCAACAATCCATTATAGTAGAACAAAGAAAACTATGAGGATATCATGAACTTTAAATTCTAGAGGCAACTTCAAAGTTCACATTATAAATGTGCATTATGCATTGTAGATAAGGTGCTCCAACAAAGGATCTAGCAAATAGAATCTAGAAATGCCATTCGTAAAGGACCACTTATTTTTAAGAATCAACATAGTATTATTCTTTTGCACTACCCACAAGTTGATGGCCTCTTCAAATTGGAAGTTCCCAAGTGTGTAGAACTATTGTGCTTAAAATCGAATGCACAAATCCAAATGGTATGTCAAGCAGTTCTTCAAGTTGTTTTTCATGAATGTTGTTACCAAAAAAACAATGCTCAACTTCCACAAACCTTAATACTTGAACACAAACAATTTTAGCCAACTTTATAAATTTTGAAATCTTGTGCTTGAAGACAAAAAAATCAATCTTGGCCCATAATTAGTTGTAAAGATTCATGTTAGAAACCTCTTTCAAGATTGATTCATACATACCCCATCTTTTCCCACTTGTGGGGCTTGCAATAGGTACCCTTATAACAATCAAACACTAATGGAATCAAGATTAGGGTTTTCAAACCAAAATTTTGGATAAATCATACCCAATGCAAACATTAATTTATGGTTTGGGAATTTGCCTTGCAATTCATCCATAGGATCCTTGGTAGATTTTTCCCAACTTGCTTTCACATGAGCCATCACCAAGGGGAAATCTAGCTTCAACATAAGTTTTAGAAAGCTTGCTGCAACCAATGGTGGTTGATAGAAAAAATGTACTTGTGGATTTTCATTTTTTCACATGCTAATCCAAGTATATTTAGCTTGTAAGATAAAAGTAGGTTTGAAAAAATAATTTGTCAATTGATTTCAAACATACTTATTACCTACTTTTATTATACTAAAGTTTTTCAAATTTCATAGTCAATTTACTATAAACCCAATGAAAGCATAAATGTTTTCAAAATGAAACATAAAAAGCTTTCCAATATACTTTCTTTAGTTTTTTAAAAAATTATCATATTTAAAATAGGTTTTTAGAGAAACCTACTTTTTAGTTTAATTTACCATGCTTGGACCCCATAGTCCTTACCTTTGACCAACAATGAAAAAAACAACAAACTGGACAAATTTTCTTGTCTTGTTTAGGGGACCTTTGTACCAACAAGATCTAAAGGACAATCCATGGCAATGTCAATTAACTCATTTTGCACATGTTGACTTTTCAGATTGAAGAGAAAAAACTTAACTCTATTCAATGGCCAGGAACTTTGGATTTTGTGCCTACTTGTGTGCTTAAGCAAAACTATCAAGTTTGGAATGAGTACCTTGTCCTTCATTTCTTCATTTCTACTTTCAAGCAAATCTCACACTTGTCTTTATGCACATTAGAGTTATCCGTAAAGTTATGCCCTGTTAGGCCTGAGTTGTACCCCTCATTTGATGCTTCATCCCCTCCTGGCTGTTGTCTGCAAAGTCATGAAATTTTATTAAATAAGGGTATGAAATACTGAGACTCAGGATTGAATGGACTATGCTCGAGAACATTTATAATTACAGGACACATAGCGGCAGCAGTGACTGTTTGACGGCGTTCAGGAAAAGAAATGACAGGGCAAACTCAGTTTAACACCAAATTTGCTGCTAAACTGAGTTTCATGCCCAGTTGAAGCCCAGTGTACCTTTTCTTTTCGTGTATTTTGAAATCTCATCCCCTATGTGACCAAACAGGGGGTTCTGGTGCCATCTTTTCCTGACTTTACGGATAACTTTATTGATTCATGACTTCATCTAGCTATTTAAAAAATACGAAGACCAGTGGACGAAAATTCCAGCTTAGAATGGAAAAGTAGAAAGAACCTCAAACAAAATAGTTCATTTAATCAAGCACATCAAACCATTGAAAACTATGTTAGTATTAAATCAACTGAAAGAAGAATCAGGCACTTGTTTATCTGATGGGTTCAAAGTCCATCAGAAGAGAAAAGTCAATTAGAAATCCCAAGTTATTCAATTAAATTCCAAGAAAAATTTAATCATGGATCACGGATGATCATTAGCCAAAATGAATGAAAATGGGAGAGATATTAGACCAAATTTAAAAACAAGGAGAAACACAAAACTGGCCTTTGTGCAAATATTGTGTTCAAAAGTTCTTTAAATCTAAAATATCCATAAGGTTGATGTATGCAAATCAATCCATTCCCATAGGACATTTAATCCTTAATTTTTTATTTTTTCTTAAATGAAATTAGGGAATTCAACAACTAACCCACAATTGTAAACCAAGGAAATTAGGAGGGCAATCCCCATTAATTATTGATTGCATGTGTGACCTTCAAAATATTCTAGTGCTATGTTTTAATCACCCTAATACTTGTTTTTAATCCATTTTCAAATCAGCATTTTCTTTTTGGGAAAAAGTTTGACGAAATCTTGACCTTAGAATAAAAAAGGAATATATTTTGTCACAAATTCCTTGTCTTTGGGGAAAAAACCAAATTTTGGAGGAAAAAAAGAGTTTGTGGAAAACGTCACCATGCAAATTTCAACTATATTGTTTTTTTTCAATGTTCTGAACTAGGCGTAGGCAGGGAGCATCCCAGGGTAGGTTTAACATTTATTGATGATATTTCGTAGAAATCTATTCATAGTTTTCGCCAAAGCCACCAAAGTAATGATAGATTTTTGGGGGCACAGGAAAGTGACAACATTTCTTGAAGAACCAACAAATTTTCGTTCCCTTTTTGGATTAAAAAACCCAGCATATATCATGAAATTGTCAAAAAGTTTGCAGAAAGTGTATCAATTTTTGATGCTAAATCTTGTTTGGGATGTTTAGTAATGACGTTACAGCCCAAGACTGAAAACTAACAATAATAATAATATCCTGTGATCCAAATGCATGCATGAGCAATGTTTGCAGAAAAAAGGTAATATGGGAACTGAGTTTTATATTCAGGATTAAAGATGTCTAGAAGCGAGATATTCTCACGAGGAAAGCGTTGTAGTATTGGTGGTTACCTAGATGCTGCAAGCTGTACAGGCTCCAGTAGTCTAGTGCCAACTTTTCCAAGAGAAACAGCCCAGCGAGGTGGCCCCCATGTAACTAGCTCGCTGTGTGCTTGACCAGACTGGGACCGGGCAGATCGAGACCATGCAGCTCAGTCAGTGGTGGTCGTCTTCGCGTCTACATGCAGGAAAATTGTCGTGTCAAGTAGACTCTGCTGCAGATACCGCCGATCAGTTAGTCATAAAACTAAAAGACAATTTATAAGAATTCAGTTTTTCCCAAAAGAGAACAATATTGTACTTTTTAATAAATGTACAAGCATTAATGGAATCATATGTGTAATTAACACAAGTGCTATTTCACAAAATATGTTTAAAATTGATTTATTTAATAATCGGGTGTAAGCATGATGAAGTAAACAGTTCCTGAAGAATGAAAAGTACACTTAAAATAAGCCCTAACAATTAAGTTGAAATTTTAACAATTTTGGCAACTATTTTTTGAGATCTATACTTACTCCAATGTGGTCAATTTTGGCTAGTAGTCTTTTAGAACTAGTTTGCTAGATTTTTTAAAGCTACTTCCAGGGACTACATCACATGAGCATCAACAACAGGATCATTGGAGTACCCACTATTATTCGAAATTTGTTAATGTTGTTTGATGGGTTGATAGCAATGCTAAAAGTTTTCAAGAATAAGCAAAAAACAAACAAAAGGAGTGTTGGATCTTATACACACAAATATTTGTGGTCTGTTTTTCTTTGTTTTGTATTCCATTGATCCTTCAATACAACATTAATATGTGTTTCTCATTTTTCTACACTTCATGCCCTAATTATATGAATGTTTATAAATTTGAGAAGTAGTTCATTTGGCTCATGGCACTTAGTATTCATATGATGGGTTTATCATGCTTCTAGCCACCTTGATGTTGTGTTATCAATAATAAGCTAGTTATGATACCTTAAAATATAATAACGTATAATAATTTATCATAGCTTATAATAACCTATAATAATTTAAGGTATAAATTTAAATAATTAAAATAACCTAAAATAATATAGGGTATATCATAAAGTAGCATAAGATATTTTAAAAAAAACATAGAAAAAAACATATTTACCATAGTAAATTATAATAATGAATTACGTTAATTATTGGTGAAACATAATGTTTACATAGTGATATTATAGTGAAATAACTAAAATGCAATGAACTTATTTCATTTTAAAAGTTCCATAGTGATTTAAGTTAAAAAATTACATCTCATTTTTGTACTAGTGTGTATATTTTGATAGTGGGGAATCAAATTGCATAGAACAATGCAAAATTGCATGTGCTTAAAAAATAGGCCAAACAATGCACCAAACAAAGCTTAATTAGAGGCGTTTAATGTTTCCTTATAATCATCCCTTAAAATTATAGCAATGCAACTACAAATGTTTTAATAAGTAAAGGCAATAAAAAAAGGTGCCAAATAAAGGAAACTAATAAATAAACTACACATATTATATAACAAAATGTGGCCAATTATGCCAAATAAACCTTTAGTTGTATCATGAACCCAATTCATTTAATAAAGTTGACTACTAATTACCCCATGAACATGGTCATCATTAGGTAAGCAAATTGTTTAATGAACAATGTTTTTTCTTTCAATTTGTGATGTAGTCAAAATGGTGATCATCCACACAAAGATTTAGGCAAATTTGATAATAAGAAAATATGAAAATGAAAGAAAATCTAGCATTTGTGGTTACATGTTGTAACTTAATAAAAAAATTGGTGATCTTTTGAAAAAAAGATTGGTGACCAAGAAATTCAATAAACACTAAATTTTCACCAATTTGAAAAAAAATTCACCATTTGATGAAATTTCAACAAAAAAATAATCAGCTTCCTAATAAACTTTCCATGATACACCCCCACTAGTCACAAATTTTCTTGGTTAGCAATTAGCAAAAGTCATGCACATGTAACATGTTTGAATTAACCCCACTTGCCTAGTTTCACACTAAAAAACCTACTTAAACCCCCATGTGAACAAGGGCTTCTTTGGGCATGGTAAACTAGATAAGGTCAATGACCTTCAAGTACAACCTACAAACTCAAAAGGGTTTCAAAAAAAGGTTTCAAAAAAAGCTTAGGGGAGACTTGAGGTTCACACTATGGCATGAAATTTTGTTGTTATGAGTGCATTTATTTTTAAAAATTTCTCCACAAGCTTGAAGTACTCAAGTCATGGTGAAATAAATTTGTGATTGTTTTGGAGTTTTTTCACAACCTCTATAATCAAAGAAGAACCTCTATGCCCTTCTAGAAAAAAACCAAAAAAATTATTCAAGGAAGAGATTCATCATCCATGCTTATTGGTAAAAGCAAAAAAATTAAACCTTTTTTTTTTAATGTCACGTTGTGCATTAATTGTCCTATGGATAAAAAAATTGCATTGTGAAGGACTTGCATTTGTGCATAGAGAACTTGCACTACGGAAGAATGGATCACTATTCATATTCTTGATGCCAAATAAGATTCATCTTCCATGATTACTATAAAAAATGAAATGTTTAAACCATAATTTCTATGTGCACTAATGTGTTGTGCAACATAGAACTTGCATGGTGCATTATGTATGAACATGTCATTTTATAGAATTTTTACATTGGGAGGGAGGAATTAGGATGGAATTAGTACTCCAGCTACTAGTGTCGAGTGATGCTCAGAATGCATATAATTCACCTCTAAAATTAGCATGAACTAGGTCGCAACCTGGACAGGGGTGCTCCATGAACCTTGCGTTGCTTGATCAAGTGAGAAATTTAAAATAGCTCGTTGTCCATCAGCAGGTCTGGCCAATCGAACAAGGAATCCTGAAAATTGTTAGCCTGATCACCGGCGTTGTGTACTAGCTGCCAGTGGTCATGGTGTATAAGATCAGGACATCCTTCTAAGTCGTGTAATGTAAGACCTCCAGCAATATTAGACGTGACGGTGTTCAAGATGTAAGTATCGATCATGTCTACACTAGTACTCTGATCATCATGACAGCAGCTTCCTGGCATGCTAGAGTCACTCGAGATTGCTTCAAGGCTTTCCAGATCGGCGCCAGAGCTGTTAGTGGGCTCTGCAATATCATGTCCTGCAGCAACTTCTGGCAAACTAGAGAAACGTTTTGTAGTCACGTCGGCGGCCAGTCCTTTGTCTTCAACAGCAGCTGCCTCTTCTGTAGCTGTCGATGGCGGATATAAAACTGAGACCCCATTTTGAGGTTTTAGCGGTCCTGCAAGCTCCAACTCCTGCTGATCACCGTCTTTCGTTCGTGAAGCATTAGCTATTGAAGCCATTTGTCGCTCCAGCTTCATCTCATGGCATGCAGCTGGGGCAGCTGCCGCTTGATCCGGCGTCGGAGTAATTTTGGATAATTGGTCAGGATGGTCCAGTGCCATGAGATCATCAGACACTTCAGCTAGACATGCTGCAGCAGCTGCCGCAGGTGGTGGCGCATGGGGCAGCTGGAATCTTTTTTGTTTCTTGCTCATGGAGGTGCAGGTGTGAGTACCAGAATAGGTGACTTCAAAGAGGGAAGGATCCGCGTCTGTGCGCTGCACCGTCTTCTTTGCATTGCACTCCTTTACACTACACTTGTAGTATGCTCTGTTACATATACAGCACACCACATGAACAACCCATTCATTCATCAGCAGCCTGCAGCTGTATGGAAATGAAGCTGAGCTGCACTGGAGAAGACCCTACAATAACTAGAAGATCATATACAAAACACCAGAGAATGTGATTTTTTTGCACACAAAAGAGATGGATCTTGACACGTGTGAGATAAACTTTGTGGTTTCATTGAATACAATGTACAATATGTGTTGTTTATTTTTTAGCCACACATTACAGTAAAGCACTTCCAGAAATTTCATAGCGTATTTGGAGCGCACCTTAAAACGGTAAGATTCACTCTACTACACACCGGAGGGATCTTAGGGATGTTAGGTTTTTTTTAATAAACAGCAACGTTTCATTCTGAAATTTTCTTCCATACAAATTGATGAGGGGAGGCAGATGCTTCTTGCTTGGGAAGGCTCTGGGACGAGGGCCTAACCAGAATGCGGGGACCACCTTGGCCTGCCACCTGGGGCGAGACCCTTGGTGTTAAGTCCCCTAACACCAAGCTAGTCAATTAGAACCTGAACCTATTTACCACAAAGATTTTATGTTAAATTAATATTCACTTAATATTAAACAATCACCCATTTAACATTTGGTGTCACCTAAGATGCCACCTAGATTTTCACTTAACACTGACTTAACAGTACGTGTGAATGCACCTTTATTCTAGTAACTTCCCTGACCTCAGGCCTTGCCTAGCACTTAAAAGTGACAAATTTACATTAGGTTATGGCACAAATTAGAAAGTGGCAAGAGTTTTAGTACTAATATGGATGATATCAATTAGTTTACCTGCAAAATTTTGCATTTCGAATGCTTTTCTTTCCGTATTTCTTCCATCGTCGGTGTCTATCTTGGGGAATCGCCTTCTTGGTGTCTACGCCTGGTCGTAGACGTTGGTACTCTATCATCACATCTTCCCGGACAGCTTCGTCACCATCTGCGGCGGCTTCTCTGGAAATAAAAATCAGGCAGGCCATGAGTTCCAGGTTCCAAAAAGTTCAAGTTCCTTTTCTTGTAACCCTCGACGTCATCATGAGCAAAGTTCAGGTTCTGTACACGAGAGTCAACACAAAGTATACCACGCGGCCGTACATATCTTTGGGCACCAAGCTTTTCTGGACTGAAGCCGGAGTTGCTTGTTTCACCTCAGCCACCATGGTCAACCTTCGTTGATTATACGTAGTTTTGGGAGAAAGCTCTTTGAGGGAGAAAGCTCTTTGAGGGAGGAAGGTTTATTCACAATATTTTTTTGGTAAGATTCCATGTTGGATCGTAAAGAAAAAAATGAATTTTCCCCTATGCAAACATGAAGTGGTTTTGTTAAATGACAATGGGAAGATACAATGATGAACAGTTGTTTCTACAATGGGAAAATCGGAATAAAGCTTTGAAATATTGGCCGCACTATTCCCTTGGAGAGCTTTCTCTATGTTTTGTTAATTCAACTTTAATTTGTCAAAGGTTTCCACTCTTTTC
>Ga0116227_10004153_pt1 | contig 31610 bp, 30 predicted proteins | sample S1TSphgellanicum_FD_89693 | JGI IMG/M metagenome (GOLD analysis project Ga0116227, IMG submission 89693) | Host-associated microbial communities from peat moss isolated from Minnesota, USA - S1T2_Fb - Sphagnum magellanicum MG | ecosystem: Host-associated > Plants > Peat moss > Unclassified... | reverse complement strand
GTCATAACATTCTTTACCCGCGAATGTTTACCAAATTACACTGGTTGATCCATAAAATTCTTTAAAATTCTTGCTTCTTTGGGCTTCCATAACATTCTCGCACCAAGAATGTCATAACTATGGATATTCATAACAATGTACTTGTCAATTTCTCGCATTCTCTTCTTACATTCCTATAGTGATGCCTTTAGTTACCTTACCTTTTGTAGGAAACATCTGCAAATCGTGCATCAAATTTTCAATGTTTTTAGAATAATTGTTTCACATTAATGTTGTTAAGACAATTGAAATATTTTTGTCAAAAGATTTTTGTATTGTATAAATAATTATTATATCTTACCACATGTGTTTTGCTGACAAGTTCATGTTATAGTTATGTTTAACTTGTCTCCCATTACAACAACCAAGATGACAATGGCCACAATGATGCGGGGTGCAGAAATATGCTTATGTTGACAAATTATATTCTAAACACATAAGACATGTTTGAAACCAAGGGCGTGATTCTTAATAAAGGTGCCAATCATTTTTTTTGGTTTCAACACATGGTGCACCAACCTTGGTGGATTTTTATACTTATGTTGAATTGAACAAAGACATTATTATTAAATGTCCACGTGGTAGTGATGACATGTGAGTTATTGCTAATGTGGTAGGGATATATTTTTGTTAGGGTATATTCTAACATGTCATCAAAATTTGTCAAAGAATATTCCAACTAACATGGATGGAATATAATTGGAATATGCCTTCAAGCTATCCTACCATGCTCTAATATTAAGGTAGAGATTCTTTTTAGGTCCTTTACGTTGGTGGGAAAGTACTAAATAGGTTGGAGAAGGTAAATAAATGTAATTTGCTATGACAAAATTATCTTGCTGATGGAGGAGGTTAGTGTGGTTTTTTTTGTTCTAATGAAGTGGTGTTGTGTGGGATTGTTAGAAATTAGATGGTACCAAATCACTCTAAAAATTTGTAAAAGCTTCTAGAAACTCTTTAAGAGGTTCTTGATAATTGGCTAATTGCAAAATTTTCTAGAAATAAAAGTAATTTAAAGTTATAATTTATATATTTATTGCAAATCATGGAATCAATTGTCACCTCTGAGTTACATCTTAAATTTATGTGACCATTTTTGGGTTTTCGATGGATCCACATACTTGTATTTAAACTAGTTTATGAAAATACAATAGACAATCCCCTGTTTTTTGCAATTTTTTACTTTTCCTCTTCTACCTCTTATGACTATTTACATATATTGTTTCTTGCCAGCCAATCTATTTTTTTCTTGTGTAGATTTCATTCGACTTTGCAATGGAGGAAATAGATCGATCACAGGTTATGGGCCCATAGTACGGAGTCATTGAAAAGTTTGAGGGAAAGAATTTCATGTTGTGGAAATTCAAAATAAAGGTAGTGTTCAAAGCTAGAGAACTTTGGGGATTAGTTAGTGGAGAAGAAGTGAAGTTAAAAGCAGATCATGCTACTGAACTTCTTGCTTACGAGAGAAAAGAAAGAAAAACTTTGAACCTCCTTATCTGGGATCTTTTTGACAACAACTCATGAGTCTCAAGAAAGAGACAACTATTAAGGGGATTTGGGAAGCTTTTCAAAAGCAGCATGTTGACAAAGGGCTTACAAACAAGATCTTCCTCGGGCGCAAATTCTTCATGTTTCAAATCAATCCATTCGAGCTAATGGAACATCATTTGAACAAGTTTGGTGCAATGGTTGATGAACTTGACACCATTGAAGCTACCATTCTAGAAGTGGTCAAAGTGATGGTTCTATTGATGAGTCTATTAGATAATTACCAAACCTTGATTACTTCCTTGGAGTCATCTAAGGTTAAGGACCGGAAGTGGCAGGATGTGAACATTAGGCTTTTTAACGAAAGGCTTGTGAAGAAAGAAAAAACCGAGACTTCACAAGTTGGTGGAGAAATAACATTGGTTGCAAAACCTAAGGTGGGCTAGAAGGGATGAAACAACAGCAATGATGTCTACAACTACTGTGGTGGCCACATTTATTGGGCTTGAAAATGCAAAAATTGAAAAATTGATGTGAGAAACACAAAGGCGGAAAAAGTTAATACCATCACAGACAATAGGGGTGAAGACGATGTACCTAGAAATGGTCAAGCATTCATGTCATCTTTGTTAAACATTTTGGACAATGACATTTGGTACATCACCTTAGGAACTTTTGTCCACTTATCCCACAAAAGGGATTGGTTCAAAAAGTACATTGAGATTCCACCCATGTAGATTTACCTAGGAGATAACACGACTCTAGAAGCAGTTGGCATGGGAGACGTTGAGGTCACCATGATAGTTTGACACAAGAAACTTGATAGTGTTTTCAAAAATGTCTCGTACATTCCTAAGATTGCTAAAAATCTTTTCTCAATGAGTAAAGGAGCTTCATTAGGCAATGTTTTTGAATTTAGCAAGATTTCTTGTGTCGTCAAAAAGGATTAGAAGGTGGTTGGGGTTGGTTTGCATGAAAATTGCTTTTATAAACTAAATTGTAACGTGAAACTGCATGGAGGGAAAAATGCCAATGATGTCAATGGCCTAACTATAATCACATTGAAATGGACTTACATGGAAGTTGTTTGAGTTGTAGCCCCCAACATGCATGAAGTAAAAAATGTTCAAATAACAAAGACCCATGGAGATGGTAACATTGGTTTATGGCACTAACGGCTTGGACATCTAGGAGTTGAGGACTTGAAGTTGCTTGTGTAGAAAAAAATGGTGGAAGGGCTTATTTTCAAATCCCAAGAGAACTTGAATTATTGCAAAGGTTGTGTGTTTGGTAAATAACACAAAGAACCTTTTCCAACCTCAAGAGCTTCAAGGGCTAGCAAGTTGGTAAGATTGGTGCATTATGATGTATGGGGACCAACCAAGATACCATTTTCTATTGGGCCAAATTTTTTTTAACATTTATCGATAATTTTTTTAGAAAATCATTTTGCTATTTCTTGAAGAATAAAAGTGAATGTTTCACAAAGTTTCAGGAGTTCAAAGATTTTTGCAAAAAGTCAAAGTGGGAATAAGATCAAAGTTTTGAGAAATGATAACGATGGTGAATTCACATCAAAAACTTTCACAACTTTTCTCATAGATCATGGGATCTAACATTAATTTTCAACTCCATACACCCCACAATAAAACGATATGGCAGAAAGGTTCAATTGCATTGTTGTTGAGGCAGTTCGATGCACGTTCCATCACAAACAGGTCCTAGTGAAAGATTGGGCAAAGGTAATGAACACAACAATTCACCTTCGTGTTAAATGTCCTCACAAGGCGATAATGAATGTGACACCAAAAGAATTGCGGAGTGGAAGAAAACCAATGGTGAAACATTTCAAGGTCTTTGGTTGCCTAATGTATACACTCAAACTAGAACTGACACGCATATCAAAACTTGAGCCCAAAAGTACCAAACATGTATTTTTGAAGGTTATAGTGCAAATTCCAAGGTGTACAAACTAATCAACATTGCTATAGGAAAGTTGATTCTAAGTCACAACGTGATTTTCAACAAAATTGTAGCATCTTCTAATAATGTGCATAGGAAAATTCCACTGATGGTAGGAAACATTTCAAAGCAGACCAACATTTTAAAATAAATATAAAATGGTTTGACCCAATAATTAAGCGTTTTGGAAATAATGGGAGACAAGTTGATGTAACAACCAAAAATTATTTTGGATCACAACTTGGATGAGCCATTCGACCACACCAAAAGCCATGTTCAAGAATTCTATCATTTGAGTGATAATCTGTTAGAAGGGGAAATTAGAGTTGATTTACCAATATTTGGAGATAATGTCTCTGGCATTTTGTCATTGGAAACATAGGTTCAACCTACACATAACCAATAGGTGGAGCAAGGTATTAAGGAACTAACAACTCAAATTAGGAGGTCTTTTCGACTTGTAAAAGGAGCACCTTCAAGGCTTTTATATTTTGCGTGCATTACGACAATAGATGAATTGATCACAATTTTCGAAGCCTTAGGAAAAGAAGATTGATCATTCTAAAAAAAATTGCAAATGATAAATATAATTCATTGTTGAAGAATAGAATTTGGCTTTTGATGGAACTTCCAAAAGGGAAAAAAACCATGGGAAGTAAATGGGTCTTTAAAATCAAATGAAAATTTAACAGTGACATAGATAGATACAAGGCATGTTTGGTAGCAAAAGGTTTTGCACAGACCAGAGGAGTTGATTTTTCTTAGACATTCATTTTAATCGCTAAGTTCACATCTTTCGAAACCTTGCTTGCCTTGCAACAACCTCCAATTTCGAAATCCATTTGATGGATGTGAAAAGTGCTTTCTTAAATGGAGACCTCATTGAAGATGTCTACATGAAACAACTAGAGGGATATGAAATTGCTGGTAAGAGGAATTTGGTGTGCAAGCTCATAAAGTCCATATGTGGCTTGAAATAGGCCCAACATGTGGAACATAAAAATCAATTTTAAAAGGTGTGCATTAGACCAAAGTGTGTGTGTTTTTAAAGATGAAAAAATATACAAGTATTCCTAGCATTGTATGTTGATGACTTACTCATCTTGAGTGAGGATGTAAAATTTTTAAAATAATGTCACTATTTTTTTGAATAGTGAGTTTGAAATGATAAACCTTGGAGAGATAAAATTTTGTTTTGGGATACAAGTTATTTGCAAAAGAATAATGAAAACTATTAGCCTAGGTCAAAAAAATTATATAAAAGATATTTTCAAACATTTTGGTATGGAAGAGTGTAGACCCATAAGCACACCTTTTGACATTAGTTTTAGACTTTGTAAGTCTGATGAAATAATAGAAGAATCAAAAGAGATGGAAGGAGTGCCTTATAGAGAAGTGATAGGTTACCTAATGTATGCTATGATCATTACTTGGCTTGACATTGTTACTATAGTTGGGATAATAAGTAAGTTTGCTAAATCACCAAAATTGGTTCACTAGAGAGCAGTGGAAAGAATATTTAGATACTTACAAGGCATAATAAAAGACTTGTGGCTTTAATACATAGTATCTAGCAGACCATAGTGCGATGTAGTTGTCACTGGTTCATGTGATGCAGATTGGGGAGGAGACATTGATAACAAAAGGGCAATGAATGACATGTTTTGTGTTTTTATTAACTAATGAAGTTGTTGGTTGGTCTAGTAAAATATAGTTAACAATGGTGGTTTCAACCATAGAAGGGTGAAAGCACAATTAGGTGAATTATTTAGATTGTCACAGTTGTAATTTTCTTGGATTATAAATGAATTTAAAATGTAAAATCATATCAAACATTAAAATTTTTAATTTTTTCATTATCCATGTTGTAATAGACTTTAGTGAAAATCTTAGTAAAAATTATGGATGAGTTTAAAAAAATAAAATGGATTCATTATGGACTTTTGAAATGATGACACTATGTTTGTCACACATAGAAAATGAAAAATGTGGACTCAAAAAATGTCATAGTAATATCAAAAATAAAATAAAAATAGGCCACCATAAAATGAATAATTTAATTGTAAGATGCATTGAAATATTTTTAATATAATTTTTTTTCATATTTAAAAAATTAACTCATCATGATTTTCATCATTTTTTACAATTGATATTCCATTTCACATTGAAAATTTTAAACTTTTCTCTAAATTTCTTGACCAATCACATGTTTAGGGATCTTTAAGGATGATCTATTAATATTTGTGACCAAAACCATAAGGGATAATTATAGGATTTATAGTTTGATAATGATTTTAAATGCAAGAACTATAATTAGTGTAAAATGTGGATTCTTTGAAATGTTAAACATGAACCACCTAACCATGCTTTTACCTAGAAGTAGAGTACACGTCAACTTGTCAAACGACCTGGGAAGCTATGTGGTTGAGGACATTCCTTTTTGAGCTTGGTTTTCATTAGAAGGAGCCAATGCAAATTCTTACAGACAACCAAGGAAATATTTCCCTCATCAAGAATCCGGTCCATCACAATAGGTTGAAACATATTGACATATGCCACCATTATGTTAGCACATGTGAAGTCAGGTTTGAATATTGTAGCACTAATGAGATAAGAGCTAATTTGTTGACCAAGGGGAACCCTAGATCAAAGCATCATCATGAATGTATGGAAAGGATAGGTCTTCGATGACTTGGGATTTGATACCAAGTGGGAGTGTTAGAGATCAAATGGTACCAAATCATTCTAGAAATTTCTAGAAGCTTCTAGAAGCTCTTTAGAAGGTTCTTGATAATTGGTTGACTTCAGAAAGAATTCTAGAGATACAAGTAACTTAGAGTTATAGTTTAAATATCTATTGCAAATCATGGAATCAACCATCATCGCTGACCATTTTTGGGTTTTCGATGGATTCACAGACTTGTATTTAAACCAATCTATGAAAATACAATGGACAATCCACTATTCTTTGCAATTCTTACTTCTCCTCTTCTACCTCTTGTGACTATTTGCGTATACTGTTTCTTGCTAGCCAATCTATTTTCTTCTTGTGTAAATTTCATTTGACTTTGCAATGGAGGAAATAAGTTGTTCTTAAGGATGTGGAGAATACATGGCTGATAAGCTTGATTTGGATTTCTAGTTGTAGACTCCCAAACTTCAAACACAAGAAGACGCAGGAAGCACTCTAGCTTGAGGACTAACGAAACCCACCATGGGTGGTTGCAATGGCACCAGGCACAATGCAATTGAACATTTTTGCATAGAATTAGAAGCTTATAAAATATGTGAAGAATGGGCAACCTGAGAAGGCAATGTAGCTTTTCCAACAAATGCAACAAGAAGGAATTAGTCCTCACGAATTCAGTTTTGTTCTAGTCATTAATGCATTTGCTGGTTTAGGAGCACTTGAAGATGGCAGGCTTGTTCATGAACAGCTCATTCAAAGTGGTTGCAAGTGTGATGTCTTTGTGTGAGACTGGCTTGGTTGACATGTATGTGAAATGTGGGAGTGTTGAGGATGCTTAGAGAGTGTTCAGCATGTTGCCATTGTGAGATGTGGTCACTTGGACTGCCATACTTGGAGGATGCGCCATGCATGGGCATGGTAAGGAAGCTCTTAAACATTTTGAATGGATGTGTAGCCAGATGATATCACTTTTGTTTGTCTTCTGTCAGCTTGTAGCCTTGCAGGTTTGGTCAATGAAGGCATGTGATGTTATGCTTCAATGATCACAGATTATAAGATTTCTGCAGAACCTGAACATTACACCTGCATGGTTGACCTTCTTGGCTGTGCTGGCCATCTACAGGAGGCAGAAAATATGATCAAGGCAATGCCCTATAAATCACATGGCAATCCATGGATGGCTTTGCTTGGCACTTGCAGAATTCATGGTAATGTGGAGATGGGAGAGCTAAACAAATTCTTGAATTGGAGCCTGAGAACTGGTCATCTCTCAATTCTCCTCAGGTTGAATCTAATGGAAATTGTTCATACTCATGGAGGAAGACATATGTTTTAGCTATGTCATCACATGCCTACAATTGGAGAGGGGTCTATCATCATCAACAACAGCACAATTTTGTATGTGCCTGGATTCGCTTTGCTTAATGTCAATGCTCTGGGAAAGGTGTTGCACTGAAAATGACTGGTGAGTATCACCAATTTTGGTCATAGTTGGTTTCCTGCAAGAAAGAACTATTGGGATCGAACAACTGTTTGTTCATTGACAGGTATATGGATTTTCTGAGGAAGCAAACAGAGCTTCTAGGCACCACAAGCAGATTCAAGGATAATTTTGTCTTTTCTGAATGGTTTTATTGAAAAATGAAGCAAACAAACAACTGACTGAGGTTTCTGGTACAAAGCAACAGTGATGTCTGTGCCAGAACAAGCAAACCACTCAAAAGGAGCAAACAAACAAGCAACTGATGGAGGTGTGCAGAATCATGAAAAGAAAGCCTTGGTCTGCATCATCAATTCCTCATCAAAACTGGAATCAACCAAAAGAAAATCTGACAGAAATGTTTGCAGTTGAATGTTGCTTAATACATATTCTGAAGGTTTGCAAGAAATTAGGACCAACTTACCTCCCTCTGTCCATTTGTTGTTGGCTCTGCCTTTCAGGGTAGAGACATTGTGATGCACCCATAAACAATGGGCCAAAAGTTTGGTATCCTACATGCTAGGGTCATGTGGAGTCCATTATAGAAACATTTCAGGCATCACCACTTGAGCTTGAACATTCCAACCACCATCTGTTTCCAATTTAGTACATTGAATGTTTATCGTCATTATGGATGTCATTTAAAGGGAAGAGCTGATTTAGTTTGCACATGCCTGAGAATTTCCCCTTTTGTGAGTGGCAAATCCTTGAGCTGCTTGTTTTTGTACATGCCCGTGAATTCCCCCTTTGTGACTCGCAGATCCTCTTCCGTCATAAAAAGACAAGAAGAAGCAAGAGATTGTGGAAGAAGAATCTCCCTTTGTATTCTCCTCTTGTGCGCGGAAAGCGGGATCAGCAGCAGCAGCAGCAAGCACTGTAATCAGCGAGGGTCCGGTTATTGGTTAGGGGATGAATACGAAAATTGGCGCTCTGTGCAAGTTGGTTCGACGGTTGCCGAGAACGAAGAAACTGAAGAAAACGCAGAACATCGCCGGCTAGGGCTGCTTGCATTGGATCAGTCCGTCCAGCTACGCATACGACGACAATATTTCAGATCTGAATTCTCTCGCACGGGGGCCTCCGAGGAGAGAGTGGAGATTAGATTTGAGATGCTCCTATCTTTTTTGGAGTTTTGGTTCAGAGAAGGGTGAAAGATACGACGGAGCAGGAGATTCGTGTTTAGTTTAGTTTTGAGATTTTTAGTGGAAAGAAGTGATTGAGAGAAGAGGAGGGAAGGAGCTTCTTATGCTAGTTCTTCTTCAGGATCTGGCTGTAGATATTTGTAGAGACTGGGGTTGATTTCGTTTCGAGTGGTAGGAGTAGAGAGAGGGAGAAAAGCAAAAAAAGAAGGACAAGAAGATGTCGGTCCAGGAGTATTTGGAGAAGCACAAGTTGTCAATGCGGATCGAGGATGCCGTGAATGCTGCCGTCCGCGCAAAGAGCACCGATCCTGTTATCTTCATTGTACATGCCTTGTTTTCCCCCTCTTGTTGCTTTGTGTCGAGAGGGTTTTCGTTCTCCTTTTTTTCGTAGTGTGCTGTATGTAACGAACCGCAAGCAAGCTTGCTTTGTCCAGTTCCGCAAGGGTTTCAGTGGAAGTTCGTGGCACCCAGTAGTTCGGTTTGATGCGAGCTTAGTGTTTATTACATTTGCCTTGGCGAGTATTTGCGATCTTCTTTCTCTTTTCAATTCTTTCTTCTAGACATTGAGGAGCTGAGTAGAAGCATGCCGGCAGAAAGCAAGGGAGAAGGATCCGGGAGTATTGCGGGGCAGATCAGATAGAAAAGACTCACTGTTGTTTCTTTAAAGACAAAAGAGTGGCTAAGACAGACCGAACTGTGGCTTTAAAGCAGAGGAGTTTTGATTGGAAGGTTGAAGTGTTGTTATTGTTCTCATTGTCCAACGCAAACGGATGTCAGGGTAGAATCGAAACTTGACGGATGTCCTGCTACTAGCAAGAAGGGAATCAACCAAAAGACCACCCCTGTTTTTGGTGGAGCATCTCCGTTTTGAAGCAGTTTTTGGTTTCCAGGGTCTGATTGCTGCATGGCTGGAGGTTAGGGTTTCGGGTTTACCAACTGAATTGTGGTCTATTGTTGCATGGATCTAGGCTGATCAGCTGAAGAAGGCAGTACCAGGTGTGATTACAAAAGTGAAAGGGCGCCAGATTGTGGACAGTAGAGGGAATCCTACAGTTGAGGTTGATCTGCACACCTCCAAGGGCATGTATCGTGCAGCTGTGCCAAGTGGTGCTTCCACAGGAATGTAGGGCTTCCTCCCTTTCTATGAATCCAAACTGTTTATAAGTGGTACAGTGAGGAGGACCTTGCTTGCTTGCTTGCACAGTGAAAAATCCTCTCTTTGCCATGCTTGAGTCTGATAGTCCATAATCATGTGTATGTTTTTGTTTTCAAGACAGCCATGAGGCTGTGGAGCTGAGAGACAATGACAAAGCGGTCTACCTTGGAAAAGGTGTATTGAAGGCAGTTGCTAATGTGAATGAAAAGATTGCACCTGCCCTGCTGGGCTTGGACCCGACACTGCAAGCTAATATTGACAACATTATGAAGGAACTGGACAGGACTGAAAACAAGGTGTGTACAGGGGGAGAATTAAACAAACAAGAACAAATGGGGGGTCTTTTTCTCTTCTGTTAGCAATGCAGAATTTATGGCTTAACATATGGTGCATTGCTGGGGCATGCAATTCATTTCCACATCCTGTAAAAGTGGCTGTCTTATGAATCAATGTCACTGGATTGGACAGGGGAATCTTGGTGCAAATGCCATTCTGGCAGTGTCAATGGCAGTCTGCAAAGCAGGAGCAGCTGAGAAAGGGGTATGGAAGTTTTTACGCTTCTAGATCTTCTGCTTGGGTTAGGCAACAGATCTGGTTGAATTGGTCGTCATACTATGCTGCTTTCAGGAAATAGCTTGTCATTTGAATCTTTGTGCGTTTTGGCTTTGTGAATGCTAAGTCCTCTTGGTTGCTGGCTTAATTCCCTTGTTTTGATTTTACATGAAGGTTGTTTGAGGGTTCTTTGAATACATTAGCTTTCCATACTTCGGCTTGGTTATGTTCTTCTGGTTCTGTAATTTGCTTGTTTGTTTTGAGGTTATCATAGGATGAGGAACTGTATCTTGCCTGCACTTGTTCTCGATGGCTGGCAGGTGCCACTTTATCAACACATTGCAGATTTATCAGGAAATACAAAGCTAGTGCTTCCAGTGCCTGCATTCAACATCATCAATGGTGGGAGTCATGCTGGGAACAAGCTTGCCATGCAGGTCATTTACTCCTCTGGCTTTCTCTGATAGTTCTTACCTTCTAACTGTATCTGTTAAATTAGCAACTATCCTGTGATGTGCCTCTCTCCATCTCCTTTTATGATGGTATAGTAAATTACTGTCTTGAGCAGTATGGATCCGTTGAAAGCCACTTTTTCTGAACTCAGGATATGGAGCTTGCAGGAATTCATGATTTTACCCACAGGTGCAGCTACATTTTCTGAAGCTTTGCGAATGGGTGCTGAGGTCTATCACAACTTAAAGGTGCTCTCCTCTTCCTTGCGAGACTGAGAATCCATGAATCTCTGACAAGTGCTAGTAGGATGATTAGCATGCAATCTTAGATTGGATTTCCTGTGTCTCTCATAAAGGTGTGACATTAATTTTTTTTTCATGCATGATTCACTGATATGGGGTTGATCTTCACACAAGGCTGTTGACTATGATCATGACTGAGCAGTCTCCTGTTCACATGGCTATGTTTGGTCTGATTGGCTTGGGAGCTTAAGCTTGTTCTGTGGAGTTGGCAGACAGTGATCAAGGGAAAGTATGGCATTGATGCATGCAATGTAGGGGATGAAGGTGGTTTTGCGCCTAACATCTCCAGGCAAGAGGTGTCTCCCAGCCTTGTATGCTGTCCTTTCAACTCATTTTTTGAAGAACTGACTCAACTTTTTGAACAGCAGACACTGATGTTGTTTTCTGCTCTCAATCGATGCAGTAATAAGGAGGGGTTGGATCTTGTTAAAGAAGCAATAGAGAAGGCTGGCTACACGGGCAAGATCAAAATTGGAATGGATGTAGCTGCTAGTGAATTCTACACTGGTAAGCATTATCCTGAAGTCTGTTGTTCAGACGTAGTGGGCTTTCCCTGCCCCTCTCATCACCATTCCCTTAAATTACCCATGTTGATGATCAATCAGCCTCATGTTTTTTTGTAAAAGACAGATAAGAAATGTCTAATGCTGGCTGGTGGGATTCATGTCTACAGCGGACAAGAGATATGATCTGGATTTCAAGACACCTAACAACTCAGGTGCAGAGATCAAGAGTGGGGAGGAGATGATAGAACTATACAAGTCCTTTTGTCAAGGTATTGCTACCTTAGCATATAATTATCACTCCTATGATGCACTGTGGTGCCAGTGTGACACTCCAAAGCAAATACGTCTCCATTTTTATACTTGGAAGGTGGTGTCTATCATGCAGAGTATCCTATAATCTCAATTGAAGACCCATTTGAGCAAGATGACTGGGACCACACCAAGAAACTGACTGAACTCAATATTTGTCAGGTAGAGTCCGGACCAAGTCTTCATCTCCTGGACATTCACTTACCTGAATCTGATTGTTGTAACATTAGAGGGCCTGCCATTTTCCACAGATATACTAACTGCCTCAGGGTTTCACATAATAGTAGAGGGCCTGCCATTTTCCACAGATATACTTACTGCCTCAGGGTTTCACATAAACAGGTTGTGGGTGATGATCTTCTTGTGACCAATCCAAAGCGTGTTGCCAAGGCCATTGAAGAGAAGACCTGTAATGCTTTACTTCTTAAGGTACATTTGGTGAAATAAAGCCTGTGTGTTTCAAGATGTATGTTCATATCTATATGTATCTGTATGGTTACTGGTCAGCTTGATAACAGGAAGTCATTTCCTTCTGTAAAAGGTGTCTTGATGCCAAGCAGTGTGGGGATGTTTGGGGTTACAGGTCAATCAGATAGGGACAGTGACAGAGTCCATTGAAGCTGTCAACATGGCTAAGCAAGCCAACTGGGGTGTGATGGCATCCCATCGGAGTGGAGAGACTGAGGATTCCTTCATTGCTGATTTGTCAGTAGGTCTTGCCACTGGCCAGATTAAGACAGGGGCACCCTGTCGAAGTGAGCGGCTTGCTAAGTACAATCAGGTCAGGAGATCCTCCCTTCCTCTCTTTCAACAGATTATGAATCAGAGTGATTAGTTACTATTGGATAGAGGCTTGATCTGAAATTCTTCAGTCCAAGCAGTTTATTCATGGAACAATTTGGCAGTTAACACCAGGTTCTTGCATCATTGGCAGCTTTTGAGGATTGAAGAGGAACTTGGAGACAAAGCAGTCTATGCTGGTGAAAACTGGCGGCCAAAACTTGGTGGAGTTTAGATAAGAAAGAGACTGGCTCAGCCCATTTCCAGCCAGGAATTTTATTCATGAACTAGGAGCAATCTGATTTTGTGTGTTTCAGATTGTTACATATGGGATTCTGGAAATTGACTTAGAGGGGGTTGAATGCAAAGGTTATTACATGGACACATTGTGAAATGTTACTGATTTGCACTTGGGCTATAAGTCTGTTGAAGGTTGATACAGTCAATGGGGCTACAGTGAGAGGGGTTGCTCAGTTGTTGGGAATATTTCTACTGAAGACAGGCCATTGCCTTCAATCTTATTGTGGAGTTAATGTTTTGAGTACAAGAGTAAACTCTGAACACAAATGAAAATATGGTTCTTGGGGAGGTGTTTTCTGTTGCAACCTCTTCTTCAGATGGAAATTTGCTGGAGGATCTTATGTAGGGTAATTGCTGGCATTCCTATACATCCGTAGGTGTTTTTATTTGCCCTTTCTTAAGGGAGAGACTATGGAATGAGGAGTTTTAAATGTGGTCCTACATCTTGAGGGATGTTCAGCAGTTGTTACAAGGTCCCTTTTTTGGGACTTCATGGAACATTTTCTATTTTAACTATTGCTGGTTGTAAGGGGGTGAAGCTGTTGTGGGGTGGGTTGCTTGTTGACCATGAAATCACCCAAATGATCAAATTCACTATGTAAGGAAGTTGGTGAATTTTGTTGTCATTCATAAAATTGCCTGTGTCACATGTTGATTTGTTATTGTCCTTTTGTTTTTTCACCTACATCATGTTCCCTAATAATGTTTTGAAAATCTGGTGGCTTTAAGCTTTTGGGTGATTACTTGGCCCACAACAGCTGACATGCATCAGGCCAGTTGACCACTCAATGGGAACAAGTTACTCGAGAGTGATTATTACTTCATGGCTGTGAATATGATTTGGTTTGATCTGGTTTACTTTGCTAAAACAACAAAGGATTGATGTTTTTAAGAACTTTGATGGTTGATGTTGAGAATATAGATAATTGTGAAATCATTTATGTACTCATGAAATATATTAGAGCTATTTGTAAAGTTGGGGGATTTGGGGGCAAGAACTGTCAATTTGGCCAAAATGTAGTTTGAGATCAATAAATGGGTAAAAAAAGTACACATGCATTTATTGGTTGAAATGGTTGGGACCATCAAAATTGGTGGTGTCCAAGTTTCAGCTTCAGTTTTAAATTATATTTTTGCCCATTCATGAGTATTAATAAATTATTCACAGAATCTTTCAAATCTTTTGCAATAAACACAAAACTTCAATATTTGAAATCTTGTTTTAGAAAATTTTGCTGACTTTGGAAATAAACATCCTTTGGGTCTGAAACAAGGGCCAAATATAAGATTACTTTGTGGATAACTTTATTGTGGCCAAAAAGATAGGAGGAGGAAAGTAGGATATCTATTTCCTATTTTGATTTGTACATGGATTCTAGGAATCATGCTCAAGGAAACATTTTACTAATCAAATTGTTACATATAGATAATAAATGTTTCATTATAATCTTAAAAATAGGATTTTACAGTTCTAAATTGAAATTGGATTATCGTTTCAATTTTATAGGATTTGGTGGATTAGATCACTCTAAACTCTTTCTTGAACTATTTAGTCTTACTTAAGCATCATAAAATTACATGTACAATTTAACCCCATTGCAATATGTCCAAAGAAACAAAATATGATCACCCACATGCACCATCCCAAAGACGTCTTTTCTTGAAAGTTCTGAGAAGAGAAATCATTGCCACTTGTGATATTACTAATATGCAACCATTGGGTGAAAGCACATTACGGTGTAAACAAAAAATTAACATAGTTTAACAATTTTCGATACTTCTGAAACTTTGAAATATCATGATGGATGTTTGAGAAATATTTTATAATTAAAAATCTCAATTAATGGTGGTTTACATCCTAATATATCATTGTATCATGAAATTGAAGCAAATATAAACAAATTAATTATTAATTGGAGTACATTTTCATTTTGCTATAGCCTTATCACGATGTTGGGATTGTTAAAAAGGATTATGAAGGACTAGATTTAATGATAGTTTATTTGTGAAATTTTGCACATGTAAAAAGACAACCATCAAAAAGAATCTTTTTCAATAAAATTCTCAATTTCTTTTCAAATTATGAAATTCATATCAAATGTTTTAAAAACAATTGTTAGTCCATCATGTTATAATAATGATGAAAATTGTGATAAATATTTTAAGTTGTAAGTCATCCATTGAAGATGTAGATGGGCTAAGTGTTGTTTTTACCATTTTACATAAAAAGAATAGATTTTCAATATTAATTAAAAATAATAATCTATTGTAAAATAGGGGTTCTAAATAATTGTTTATAAAATTATTGGTGCATTTTTACACATTGATACAACTAGCAATCAATTGCATATTGATGGGTTTAATAACTTATTTTATGTTTGAATATCAAATTAACTACATGTGTTCACTAAAAAAATTCAAAATGAGTGAAATCTTACATATTACTATTTTTTATATTATATGTAGTTCCAGTTTCCCTTAAAATTGTCTACATTGTAGTATGCTTTCTTACATTGATCCCTAAAATTCCAAACTTTCCACCATAGACATGAAGTAACAATTTTCCCACTTGGAATTCTCAAAAACTTGGGTTTCAATCCCTTTAACCTAAACCCATTTCCTCACAATCCCAAATTCTTAATTCTTAAGCATGCCAAATTTAAGATCATGACGCCAACTTATACAAGTTCCACAATCTTGTAGGGTTTTTGATCACATTCACCATCTCTTGCTATGATTTCTTGGTTGTGCTTCAAACAAGTTTCACAATCCCTAGGGTCTTTCATCACCTTCACCATCTTTTGTTATGACTCATGATTTTGCTCCAATCTTTTAATCCCTAAACTTCCTTAGGCAGCAAAAATTATGAAAATTCCAAGGACAACTTCAACCAAGGCCTTAACTATGGGCATTCTTCCCAATAGCCATCACAAGCCCATCTACCAATCCAAGAGAAACAACAATTTCCAAAACTCCAAAATGTTAAACACCATGTCTAGAGAATATTTAATCTTCTCTGTCTTCAACCCAAAACATATCAAGTCAAAAACTTAACTTCTTCTGCCTGATGAAGAACCACCCTTTTAAATCCATCCTTTTGAACACATCCCCCGCCTCAATAAAATTCTCGTTGCTAGTCATCTTCCACAACACCATATTTGTCATGAAGAGTAAACAAGCAAAATAGATAAGGACAATACTGCACACCAGCCAACACAACAAACAAAGTGCATGGATTCTAACACTTGAATTCATAGCTTGGACATCCAAACTTGCAAAACATAAACCAAAACAAACAAAACAATTCTGTTTTGGTAGACAAAGTGCTCTCCCCTTGTAACCACCTTCGTTACTCATGTTCACAGTGATCAAAACCAATAGTGACTTGTTGCACATTAAGGCATTCTTATTTCCCTTTTTACGGCTCTCCTTTTATATCACACTATTATGTCAAAAAAAACTGATGAATCATATACTTCCATTCGTTTAGATTTGTAACAAGGTTATAAGCATTGCAAATGTCAATCTTGATGTAGAAGTTTTATACCAGGCAAGAATTGAAGTATGATGAATACAAATACAACATGAGTGCAATTGTTACAGAAATTATAATTAATTAAAAAAAGGGTAATATCCCAACTGTACAAGAAAACATAAACGTCCTGAATAAGAATGTGAACAAAGAATGTGAACAAAGAAGTGCTGTTTTTACTGCCTACCTACTAAGAACCTGCTTTGTGGGTTGTTAATAGATAGTTAGGAAACAAAAGCAACTGAGCTAACCACCATGGTTAGCTAGGGAGCTGAAACCCAACAGAAAACTGTTTCCTGACACTTACCATCCATCCTTCATGGTGTGCTGGTGAGTGCTGGTTCACTGTGACCCAAGGGGAGCAAGCCTATTTTGGAAGGTTCTATCTTAGATAAGCATTGCTTACATAGACCCTAATAGATTGCATTTGCAGTTATTTCATTAGAATCTCTTTTTTGATCCTTGTTGGACGACCCACAAAATCTTGAATTTCTGTCATGTGCAAACATGAATCCATTTCTTTGACAATGGGACAATGCACCCATTCCTTTAACTTTGAGATTTCTTCATTTTTTTTTGGAAATACAACTGTTTTCCATGAGAGGATTATAAACTTTTCCTAAAGGAAATGTCAAAAAAATAATCTTGTGTTTTTGTACATTGTTATCATACAAGCTTCCATCAAGCTCACTATTGCGCAAGGAACCTTGTAAGTTGTTGCGCAACTTTTTAGATATTCATTATGGGTGAAAGATAATGGAGCAATTCATGCCTCCGGGACAAAAATGAATGATGGATGAAATTCACACCTTTTGAATGAAAAGGTTAATATGAATAAATTTCATCATGAAATGAGATATTGATCAATGAATTTCACTTACAATGTATAAAGTTGAATGCTAATTGATGAACAAAAAGTTCATGCATTCAATGATTACAAGAAGAGTGCATGTAATGGACATTGATGATAATTTACATCAAAAGAACTACTAATCTTGAAAAACCTTCCACAACCTTATAACTTGCAAAAGGTAATAAATTTGTTATTCACCCCAAAAGTGGCCAAGACCAAATGGCCTGCCACTGGAATTTTACTCTAAAATTGATGTTGAAGATGTGCACAATCAGTTGCTTTAATTAAAACTAACCTAATAAATACCAAAACATATACCTATTGTAGAAACAAAATACAATAAATTGTATAAATGTTTCTACCAGGACATATATTGTAGAAATAATCCCCCCATTCTCGACGCTATTTGGCCTCCTGTAAACAGACTGCAAGAGGGCTGTGCTATCTTAGACATGACACAGAACATTGACTAGGAAATGGTAAAAGATTAGATCCCAAAACTAACCCACATGCAAAGTTTTCTAAACTTGGCAACTCATACTTTGCTGGGGAAAGCTATTTAGAATTTATACTCACCATTAATTATACTTTAACATTGTAATTTAGAAAACCATTTTGAAAACACAGGAAAATATAGTTTTCTCATTCTCTTAATGTGAACTTTTCCTCATGATAATCAAGACAGAGAAATTTTTATCATGACTTGCAGTTTCCCAGCCAGTGTTATGAATTAGAAAGGGCCTTTACTTTGCTGTAATGTAAGAGCATCTCCACCCCAAACTGTAAACAACTCCTTTATGTTAACATAGAATGGTGTTTAATGATCAGTGTCCCTACCCGCAAACGTCATAAAATTCCCTTTAAACAGTCAAAGACCATTTATATCTTTACATCTGGATGAGTAATGGTCATTGTTCAAATCCATAGTAGAAAAAATATTTTAAAGGGGTAAAATGACCACTGCAAAATGGACATCAATACAGGAGCGCAACAGGATTTACGCTATAGTGCTGCAAGATTTAATGAAAAGGGGTGTTTGGAGGTGTGGGGTGGAGATGCTCTAACCTCAGTGACATAATTTGGGTGAAATTTCACCAAATTTCGACCTATGCAAATGATATTTCATTAAAACAAAAGGTTCATATTCAACAGATTTCAAGAATATTTTTTTCTGAATAATCAGATTTTTATACTAGATTCCAATAGGTAGCTTAGAATATAGAAGGATATTTTTATTATTTTATATTCATATTCAATTTATAGCCAAGTCTAGTGAAAGTAACTTCCATTTTTTCCCCAAACAATGTGCAAAGAAATGTAAGGTGCAACTGATTCACTAGGAAATAAAAATTGGAATTCAATTAAATGTAAACATGGTGCTTAGAATTCATTACGAGAATATATTTATAATATTTTCAATATTCCATTATTTCATAGCACACACCAAAAAAAAAAACTTTTTTATCTCAAATATTTCCAGAAATATACAACTTAGAGTAAACTCCTGATCCCAAATTTGACAAAATTTCCTTTCTGGGGGATCAATGCTTTGGTTACATTACAAATTAAAAAAAAAAAAAAAAACACTTTGGCCTTCATTGGTTTTGTCCCTCAGGAGGGAGAGAGAGACTAAGGACCGATGCAGAGTTCATTTGGTCCCACATTTTGAGGAATGAACTCACCAGGGATAATTACTGGGAACTCCGAGTTCATTTTTTGGGAACTTCATTGAACACATTTCCTATTTTAATTCTCGCTGGTTTGAACTTGCCAGAAGGGGGGCAGAGATCCTGCAGGCCTGCATTAATCGATTCACAAGCTTCCCTGGTTTTGTCAGGTCAATTTGTACATGTACAATCTAAGATTTCTAGAATTGCAAGTCAAGCTGTGGGTCCAACCCAGCATGCTGTCTACAGGTACGAGAGCAAGTGGAGCCATTAGATACTACTTGTACCACAAGTAGCTGGTTTGCAGCAGGATGCAAACACACCAGCACTCAGCTGGTCTACAAAGTGCATGGTGTCACATGTCAATAACAGCTATAGTCAACCCAGCTGCAGGTGCATATCACCCAGTGATGATGTATTTTAAAAGTTTGGCGTTGGAGCTTCGATGGGTCCAGACGGAAGTTTTTGCAACTATTGTTTATATGCCAACGATCAGATCAGTTGTCTTACCGCAGAACGATGCACCTACAGCCTAGTTCAAGTACTTATGAACCAATATGGTGTACTGACAATCTTTCACCCTTTATACTTACGATATCTCTCCATTAGGCTGCTCCGATCACACGGATCATGAGGCTGCTTTCCGTTATGTTTTTTCAACTAGCCATCTCACAGCATTCAAGTCGAATGGCAGAAGCTGTGAGTCAAACTATGACTCATCATACAGTAACATCTGTTCCTTTTTCATGGGAACATGTGGTTACAAGAGTGCCTAACTTGTCTCTGCAGCAAGAAACAAGGCCCTGTGTCAGTGGCTTTCCAGTGGGTTGCTCTGATCACAGCATGCTGTGCTATGTATAACTGTGATCACAGTAGCCTAATGGAAAGAGACCCTTAGATTGATTTCATCTTCCACATGCGCTAGTGCAGATCATCACAGGCTGTCTACAATTCTCTTGCAGTTCATGATCGTGGATCGGATCAGATGAGATCATGCTACATATGTATTTAGTCCGGCGTATTGGCAGCCTTGGTTGACCAACGGCACTAAACTGATCATAAGACTGTCATTAGGCTTAACATGTGCATGTCAATCCGACAGGCTGCCAGGTCTGCTCCATTCACAAGAGGAGCTGCAGTGAGCCGGAACACAACTGATTTGTGCCCTGGTGATAATGCTGCACCTTTGCTGCTCATGGGTTTTCCCTGCCACAAGCTGACTTGTTGTACGTACACTCTCATGATGAAGAAAGCCGCAGAAACTGCATGTGCAGCAAGCTAGTCCGGGAGGTCTTAATCCAGCAATAAAAGGAGCATGTAACGTCAAAGAAAAAGGCTACTGAAATTAAGCTAGTTGTATGCACACTACAGCAAGTTCTCTTTTCGAGTATAGTCTTTCAGTTTCCTGCAAACTTCTTTTATAAGATCTTTAGAATTCTAATTTCTGGGGCGTTGGCAATTTGCTCACTCAATCCTATATAATGATGGAAGCTCCAACGAGCTAATGCCGATTTTATTCCACGATCTAAGATCTGATCAGTCTGATTAAGTCCACAACCTGGATGGCACTAGGAGCAAGCGGCTAGTGGGGCTAGATGACACTAATTATCTACAACTTTTTGTGATCTGCGGTTTGACGACAAACAAAACATTTGTACTAAAGGTAATTGATCTGTTTGTTGGCATTTTCTGCAGATGAGGTACAACAGCTACCGATGATTCATACAGAAAAAAACCTACCATATAGTACTACCTGCTCAGGCAGAAACTTGATGTCGACATGACATCTTGGGAATGGTGTATACGCACAAAAACCGTACACAAGTTACCAAGAATATTACATACGGTTCCTGCCAATTGATTCGTTTGTTGTTGATCGTTTCTGGCGTGTCTGCAGATCGTATATTACCAGCAAGTTAATCCTTCTTACAGAATCCACGCTGTATCCAGCTGGTTATGTACACTACAAGGGCCTAAGGGACTAACATGATGGAGACAGTTACCTCAGTGTTTCTGATAGGCTAATCATAATGACTAGTCCAAGTGGTTTGCTATTAGTAGTCTCCACCTATTTGCAGTCCCAGCTTTAGTTTAATGGATGAGGTTGGAAAAAAGTAAATAACTAAACTTGGCATACTCAGCAATGTTGGAGATGCTCTTATAGTTAAACAAAAACCGTCAAAACTGAATGATTATTTTGACGATGAGATCCGCAGTTGGCTCATCCGAAATTCAAACAACTAGGTGATATTATAAGCTGGTAACAAGTCAACTACTCATGTGATATGCAGTTCATGTACGTACAGATCCAACTGTCATTATCAAAGGCTGTGAACTAGTTTCTCTTGAATTATTTAGTTGGCCATCAAAGGAACTTAAATTGAATTTACTCAGCAGAAACTACACAGAAACCATTCATTTGATCACTTTCTTATTTTTGTGAAGAAAAGGAACTTCTAAGAAGATGCTAATGTTGAACATGACATTAGCGTGCACTACTAGACTTATGTTAAAAAGAGTAACTCCACCCATAAACATGAAAATGGGATTGGAAAAACAACTGAGCCAGCATGACCAAGAGCAACACCTTCCTGGTCAGCATACTATATATGTACTTAACTTCTAAGTTACACTTAGTCCTCAAAGCTCAAACATTAAACCTTGTAACTCATGTCACACTTGGTCTGAAAATATTGTTGGAAAAGAAAATCTTGATTAACAACAGTTCACTAGGCTAATCCCTCATTTATCTGGGACAATGATGAGACAGATACATGTGATGTTTGCACTGCCTAGTGTTTGTGGGGGATATCATCAGGAAGCAGAAGAGAGACCCCATTGGTTCTTTAGCTGGTTCCTGAACCCTAAAAGCTCACAGGGGTGAGACCAGGTTGAGCCTTGAGACAGGCGTCAAAGAAATGAAAGAACCAGGTGTACGTCAAAAGTGCGCACTAAATTCAGTAACAATCAGCTCTTCTGCACTCTAGTTAGGTTCAGGTTTAAGGTAAATTGGATAGGTCAGGGTTTAGGGTTTCTTTGGATTTTGAACAGGTGGCAAGTCCTAATTGGCCTGGATGCTTGTTTTTCTTTGGGTATGTGTGACCAAGTTATTGAGTTATAGAATTGGCACTGAAACAATGGTAATTCTAGCCCAATTATTGTGTTTCAACAATTTTTAATACTTTGCAGCTGAAGTTTAGAGGAATTTTTGCACACCCCAAGCTCATGAAACTAGATTAGTGCTAGTTTTCAAATTTTTTGCTCCAACTTTTTTGAAACTTTCTGTGCACTATGTAGCTCCTTGTCACCAGGGGTAAAAGCATCCAGTGCATAGTATACAACTCTTGATCCTTATTATCGTAAATTGGAAGTAATCATAAAATAAACCTTAATATGTCAAATATAAGTTTATTTCAATCATCAGTATGAACACAATCTTTGGTTTGAACATTTGTTGTTTCAAATTCAATGATGTTTTGAAAACATGCAACCCAAAAGTTGATTTTTTTTCAAAATAATTTTAAAAATCATCAAGAACATAAAAAATTGAATAAAAAACGAAATATACAGTAATTTGATGTATCGTGGTATTGGCCACCTAGAGTTGATCACATTTCAGAAATTTGAAATTTAGGCTAATATTATTTTAAATTATAATTTTTTTGAAAATGCAAAAAAGTAAGTTATTTCACCAATTTTAGAGAAAATTGGGACTACAATGTATAGTATAAAAAGTATTAACACATAAGGTTTTGTTCACTTTGAATTTTTAAAAAGATTATATGTAGTTAATTTAAATTTCAAACATAAAATAAGTTATTAAACCCATCAATATGCAATTGATTGGTAATTGTACCACCATGTAAAAAAACACTAATAATTTTATAAAAATTGATTTAGAACCTCTATTTTACAGCAATTAACCATTTTTTATTAATTTTGAACATTTTACAACTTAAAAAATTCACAATTTTCATCATTATTATAACATAATATATTAACAAATGTTTTAAAACATTTGATATGAACTTCACAACTTGAAAAGAATTTGAAAATTTTAGTGAAAAAGATTTTTTTTTCATGGTTGTCTTTTTACATGTGCAAAATTTCATAGATCAATTACCATTGAATTTATTCATTTGTAATCCTTTTTATAACTACAACATTGTGACATGTTTATTGCAAAGTGAAAATGTACTTCAATTAATAATTAATTTGTTCATATTTTCTCTAATTTATGATACAATGATATATTGGGATGTAAACCACCATTAATTAAAAATTTTAGTTATAAAATGTTTTCTAAGCATTCATTATGATATAACAAAGTTTCATAAGTATCGAAAACTGTCAAATTGTGATAGGTTTTTGTCTACATTGTAGTGTGCTTTCACCAAAAAATCATCTTTTTTTGAAAAAGAACTAATGGTCACCTTTCATTAATATTTCTCATCATTTACAATTTTAAACTTTATATCAAATATAGAAGGTCCCACAAATAACATGTCATAAGGACTGAATTTCAATTTTCTTTCAATTTTAGTGCTTTCAAAGTCTTTCAAATTTTCAAGCATGTGAGAAATATTGTAGATTTGAACAAAAAGAGTTAGTTTTAATGCAATTTCAAACCAAACCAACTTGACAAGTTCACATGGACTTAAAAGATTCACAATGGCCAATTTTGTAAAAGGAGTGCTCCTCCCCTTATAATTCATGTAATTTCCATGGAATCTTTATGACTTTTGCCCAAAATTTTTCTTGGCAAAATGAGAATCCTTTAAAATGATTCTTGAAACTTGGGACTTCATATGTACTTTCGTTGAATCAAATATGATAGGGATGATGTAATATTTATTTCATAGACTTTGAAGAGAACTTTCCAACATCTTAATTATCAAGCTCTTCAATTGAACATCATTTGGTCCTCCAAATGATGTTCCAAGTTCAATGGGAGTCAATTTATTTTTGCATGACAACTTTTCAAATTATCATTTAACTTCTAGTCATTATTGCTTTAAATAATGTGAGCTCATCAAATTGAACCTCACATTTTAAGACTTTTTCAATGATCCAAAGATCATTTGATTTGAACAAGATTCAAGCCTCCACACCTCAATGCCCTAAAGATCTAAAGATTCCCATGGAGTCCCAATTCCCAAAGTAAGAATACACATACGAGTCATGGGTGTTCCTCCCTTGCATTCCCAAATGCCTACTACTCACCTTTCCAACATTATAACTAGGTTGTAATTGTGTGCACCCCCATACATATAATGTAGGTCAAGTTGTTCTTTTACCTTACTAGGTTTACAGTCTCATATATATACTTATTATTTTTTTTGTAAACAAATGGATAACAAATTAAGTAGCAACCATGAACTCAATTTGAAAATTTGTCCTAGTGCCATTCTAAAGCCCCCATGCGTTTTTTCTACCTTGAGAGCCAATGAATGTGTCAAGGGTTTACATTTTGTTGCAAAATCAAAAGTCAACAAGGTTTTTTAACATTGATACCATTGGAAAAACCTACAGATTCATCAAAATTTTTTAAAAATTATTATACTGAATTATTTAAAAAAATTTGCTCAATGATTTTTATATTTCATATTGGATGTTATTAATACAACATGGCCAATTGTATCACAATTGAAAAATCTATCAATTGGGCTGACATAAGCGTCAAAATCACAATTAATGGGGTACCAAAAAAAAAGTGTCACACTGTAAAAGATTTCAATTTATAAAATTCAAATATTGACTATGTTCTGTTGTATTATATGATAATATGGAATGACAAATGAGTTTTATAAGTTACAATAAGAAAAATGGTTTCAAATGTATGTAGGTTAAGTTGCATGTGTCACTAAACTAAGCCTAGGTTAAAAAAATTTGTTTGTACTTTTAGTACTCTAAAGGTGAGTAACTTGGACTCCTGATTCTTGTGGGGATAGCTCAATTATGATTGTACTCTCAAGATGCAGACCTTTCAACTAAATTATGGTAGTACATTCATGAATTTCAAGTTATAAAATAATGAAAATAACTAATATTTAATTAGGTTAAAATCAGCAGACTTATTCATCATAGAGGCCGACAGTCGACTCCTTGGGGTGATGGGTGTTGGAGTACAACCCGCATGCAAGGCCGTTTAAGTTCCAGTTCTAGAAACCCATACACCCATTTTCACACCCCATGTACCAGCCCCAATTATTGTAACATAGTCTTCCTAAAGTATCCTCATATGCTTGAACTAGATCCGAAGTACTGTCACTGAAGAGGATCAAGGACTTGGGGGGATTGCTATTCAAGATTTGGACTACCCCAAAAGCTTATATTCTTTACGGCATGTTCACATCAGGGTACATTTTTTTTTTCCAATTTTGTGATGTAGTTAAGCTGGCAATCATGCACAAGAAGATTTAGCCAATTTTGGTTATAGATCAAAGATGAAAGTAGAATACCTTAAGAATTCTTCATATATTTTGGCTACTTGCTGGAACCTCTTGTAGAAATCTGTTGATTGATTAAATTAATGAGAAAAATCCTTAGTATGTGTCAAAAATCATGTATTTCAGGTTGGAAAACTGTAGAAATTCACCCCAGCAAAAAAACCACTGGTTTGCATCTGTTGACTTACACATCAATGGTGGATTTGCATATGCCTATCCAGAGCCAGCTCTTTTATTGGCATCTTCTAAGTTCTCATCAGTCATGTGTTGGCGATCTAGTTTGACTGGACAATTGAAATTTGTAATACAAAATTTGTAACAGAACCCAATAATGTTGTAGTTTCAAAAGCAAAAATTACTGTTAATGAACTTAATTAATAATACATGAAACCCACAACCCCAAGGAGAATACCCAGGACACTCATCAAACCTGAGAATTCAGAAACAAAATTACATTGAACCCAACCTGACTTTTTCTTTGTTATTTCCAGCAACCCATATGCAGCAAATTGTGACACTGTTTTCTGATATGATAGTTTTTCTGGGCTATTTGTAGAGAGTTGATGGTCTAGAGTTGCCATAACAAAAACTGCATAATTATTTCTTATCTTGGTCTGAAAGGATGTCTGGTAATCCTCTATCCAGAAGAGTGAGATATGAAAGACTGAGCTTCACTCTTGTAGTTCTTAGGCACACATAGCAAAGAGACGCATCACAAGGGAGACATTGTTGATCATTATAATGTTAGCAAGTGAAGTAGTAGAACAAGTATTCATGAACTTTGATGTTCTATAATACTATTCCTGAAAAAAGTTGAAACATTCTTGTATGTAAATTATATTGTTGCGTGAGATCAGAATGCAACATGGTATCAGAGCTAAAGGAAAAAACTCCTGATTTTACGACTTGAAAGCAATAAGTCTTTGAATGAAAATAATGATAGGTAAAATTTATAAACTCAACTTCAATAATGAGAAGTAAAATTAAGCATTAAAATGTCTCACAAGGTAGACATAAGTCATGTTCCCAAATTTGATAAGAATTACTTTCATTTTTGGAAGCATAGACTCGCATTGCTCTTGAAAGCATAAAGATTGTGGACTTTAATAGAAGGTATTGAGGTCAAACCAGTAGCTCCAATAGCACAAATCATTGCTAGAGCACAATTACTTCTAGCCATAGTTGTTGGTATTATATCTTATCGAGAAGAGAAAGATGTTCTATCTTCAACAATAATTAACAATTGCCTTGACAACAATGTAGTGCCACATGTACAAGCTTGTCTAATAGCCCATAGTGTGTGGACTAAGCTAACTAGATTGTATGAGTCTAAAGATGAAATGACTAAAATGTATTTAAGAGATAAATTACAAACTTTCAAAATAAAGGAAAATGAGAACACCACAAAACATGTAAATCCTTATTATAAAAAATATTTACAACCAAGTCATTAGTATTATATAAAGATGTTTAATCCTTGATGAGAAGTATGCCTATGAACTATAAATCCTTCATAAGTTCTCTTATACATCAACCCAATCTCACACTACAATTTTTAATAACTAACCTTATTTAGAAAGTGATCTTGATGAAGAGTCTATGCCCCTATAATAGATTTTAAGTTAGTTTTATACGGAAGAAAGAGGCCTATATATAATAAGAAGAAGACTTAAAAAATGGGAGGCAATCTTTTGAAGGATAATGAAAAAGACAATTCATATACAATAAAAAAAGGAAGAAGACATCACATAATGGATCAAGCACAAGTAAGAAGAAACATAAATTAAGTTTAAAGCCTATGAAAACTTTAGACAATATAAGTTAATGGTAGAATATCAATTAAGTAGAAAACTCAAAATCCTCAAGTTTGATGGGGAAGAGAATACATATCTATAAAATTTAATTTATTTTTTGAAGAGAACGGAATTAACAAAAAATATATTATACCTAATATTATTGAGCAAAATGATGTTTCAAAAAGAAATAATAGAACATTGATTAGCTATGCTACATCATTTTAATCTAAGTAAGTCATTTTGGAGAGAATTACTAATTATTACAAATTATTTCCAAAATAAATCACCCACAAAAACACTTGCAAACCATAAAACATTTATAGAAATATGGTTTGGGATTAAACCTATTATCTTTTACTTAAGAGCTTTTGATTGTAAGAAATTTTCATTTGTGCACAAAGAAAATAGACAAAAGCTACACACACACACACAATAAACTGCATTTTTGGGGGCTATAGTGAAGAAGCCAAAACATATAGATTATTATATTAAAAAATAAATAAATTGTAAGCTTTAAAGATGTGGTGTTTAAAGAAACCAAGACCATGAAGTTGTGGGAGAAGATAAGAAAAAAACATAATCAACAAAAGAAGAATTGCACTTTGGTTCATAATGTTTTAGACAATACCCAAATGCTAATAGATCAAAAATCTATTGACTTCTATCTATAACTACTTTGCATATAATCTTAAGCAACACCTTGAGTTGCTCCCCAAGTTAGTTGAATTTTTGGAATTAAAAAACAATAAGATCTTCGAAAACATAAAAAATTGGTGCAAATCTATGCTTTCACCATCAAAGAGGGTTTTCAAGGAATACAATTCATTGGTTGTTAAGATAGTTAAAGACAATGGCATTTTTGAGACTACAAAGGCAGATTACAAGATCTTTAATGTGATGTGATTTTGTTTATGTTGTTTAAAGTTGATTTGTTTGTTATGTAATGTGACACCAAAAGAGGAATTCCACCAATGCAGTTCTTTTTGTCCTTGATCTCACTAAGCACATTAATGATTATTTGTGCTTGACTTGGTGGAAAGAACTTGTCCCCCAAATTGAATATGATGCCAAGTATTTGTGGGAGGTAAGTTGTACATGTTGCATGTTATAGATGTAACCACTAGGGTTGTGAGCCTACTAGACATGAAGGCTTGGGTTTGAGCCATTGATTTTGTGAAGAAACAATGTTTGATGTGACAAGTCTAATAGTTGAATTTCATAGTCACTTTCTAGTTCAAGAATTGTTCAATGCCATTATGGTAATCTATCCCCAATATTGGTTACTTCTAGAGGTTGAAGTCACATTCCCAAGGCATTTAGCCATTATTCAAACATATTTTGAACACCAAAAGGCCAAGTTGGGTGTTTTTGGAAACTTTGTGGGACTAGTATTAAACCTTATCCTTTTTAATCAATAATCATCCTTCCCAAAATTGACAATGTATGACAATTGTTGAATTACTATGGTGCCTCTTCACAATTCCAACCCAATCACAAAATTGTGGAAGAAGCTTGGATTAAATACAAATTTCAACCACCATCTTTCAAAATAGATTAAGTTCATGAACCTATATGCATGTGTATGGTTTTGGGTATTGAGGAGGATGTATGGATGTTCTCCAACCTTGCCTTCATTAAAAACAAGCTTTGGAATAGATTAACTACTCACTTTGACCTCATTGTCAAGATGTATGCACAGACCTTCTATTCACTAGAATCATGTTTCCTTTCTAAACAACAATTTGTGAATGGAATGGTAATTAGACTTGTTATGGGGTGGAGGTTTAATTGTAATGTAGGTGTGTGACTAGGTTTTGAGGAGGCAACATGTTTGATGCAATATAGTGGTTGGTAGAGGAAGCATAATTTTGTTATTTCCATATACTAACAATGATATAATAATGCTCAAAATAAATAAAAAGTTGAGTTTTCATGACATGTACGTGGTATGCACTTTGCATTTGAAAATTTGCATCACATATTTCTGGTTTCTACCATTGCCCATATTGTATGTAGACTTCAAACTTCAAGTGCAACATGTACATTTGTTTTTTTCATGCAAATACACTCAAAGGAACCAATGGGATTACTTTATAAAAGGATCATAATCCTTTTTTAGTCCTTTTCATTTTTTTTGAAAGAATTTTTGAGTGAAATCTTTTGCAACTTGTTATTGAAAATACATATAGTTGCCCCGATATATCATGTTTTGTGTTAGTCATTATTAAATAAATATGAGTTTTTCAAAATGTGCAAATTTTGCCAAGTTTTGCATTTCTTCTTGAAACATTATCATAATTTCAAATCATACCAAATATGCCAACTATATTAAATTTTAAATTGTGAGTGTTTTTTGAATGTGGGTAGTAGGTTATTATCATTTAAATTTTTTTGCCCTCAAATTTTCTTTGTTAAAAAAATCTTTTACCTTAATTTTTTGCAAAATGGAGTGCTTCTAGGCAGTTGCACATAACGAAAGTCCATTTTTTGGTGTCATAGGGGCAAATTTTGTAATACCAAATTTAAGGTATTCCAATTAACCAATTTCCAACTATACTTGTAGAATTAAGTTTAAAAATTGAAGATTAAATGCAATCATTTCATTACAAGGTGAACGTTTAAAGTGTTGTAACATTTTCAATCATAGTCCATAAAAATTGTTATGGATTTTATTGTATAATAAACAGGTGTGAAGTGTTGATTTTTTTTGGGTATGATTATGAAGTTATTGTAATGTTAAAATAAAGGTTTATAAGCAAGTTTAATATTTTAATTTATTAGGCCTTTATAAGATTATCAATAGTCTATAAAGTTCATGATTTATTAAAATGGAAAAAATTCAAATTTTTTTTTTTTGTAAAAATTGACATTAATATTTTGCATAACATTTATAAATTATAAAAATTGAAGAAACCCATGTTTTTGTTTCTAACTTTTCACTTAACTAATCAAATCAAAACATGTGTTATAATTTTAAAACTTATAAGTTTAGGGTTTAGGTATTCCACTTGTTGTCTATTTTGAAATGGATATTTTTGCATTCCCAAGACATTAAACATTTGAATTAAATGTTTTGAAAAACAAAAACTATGGACTACACATGTGCCATTTTTAATCCACTTTAAAGTGCATTCACCCTTTTAACACAACTATTGTTCAAGTTCAAAAGTCCTTTGTTGAAATTAGAACTCAAAATTAGATTTAATGAATTTTTGATTTGAAAATTTCAATAGTTATATTAGTCATTTAAAGCTCATCCATAGTTCGGGTTCAAAAAGGATATTCTAATTCAAAGGGATTATAAAGGATAATTTTAGATTTTCATAATGTTCAATATATTACAACTATGGTGTCTTGTTATGTTTGTATTATTATCGTAATGAGAAAAATATATTTAAAAAAATTCCAATAATTATCAGATGTTGTATGTCCTTTTGAGCCCTTAATCAATTTATGGTTAATTTTTCATATTACAATTTTTATTTACAAAGGAATGCATAAAGTGATGCAATTGACTTTCAACTTTTTGCACAAAAAACACATGTTTTCAAATATGTAACTACATGTTCATTATGTCAATTTGATGAAAAATATATTTCAAATGAAAATTTCAAAATCTTGAAATTCTGAAACAAAGGGCCATAAGGAAATGATTCCTTTACTAATTATTTCAATTACTTTTTATATTCATTAGGTTCAAAAAATCTAACTCTAGATGTAGGTCACATGTATAGGAAATAATCATGTGAAAAAACATGTTAGTTGATTTGTAACGCCCATTTTGAACACTTTGTGCATTTATGTTTGTAAACCAAACTATTTATGCACAACTAATATGTACATTTGTGAAAAATCATCATCACCACATGAATTATTTTATTTTGGACTATTAAAAAAAAATTACTTAATTTATTTCATGTAAATGTTATTTGTAAAAAGTAGCCATTACAAGAAATCATGGTTTTTTTGACCAAGAATTTCGGTAAAAAAACCCCCATATGGTGTTTTTGCCCCCATGTCCAACTTGACCACATAATCATTTTTGATTAAATATGAATATTTCAAAATGTGTAAATTCTACTAGATTCTACATTTCATTTTGAAAATTTATCATAATTTTGAATCATACCAAAATATGCTAATTATTTTAGG
>Ga0116227_10004151_pt1 | contig 31619 bp, 17 predicted proteins | sample S1TSphgellanicum_FD_89693 | JGI IMG/M metagenome (GOLD analysis project Ga0116227, IMG submission 89693) | Host-associated microbial communities from peat moss isolated from Minnesota, USA - S1T2_Fb - Sphagnum magellanicum MG | ecosystem: Host-associated > Plants > Peat moss > Unclassified... | reverse complement strand
GTTGGTTGATTACTGGAACAAGAAAATGTGACGAAAGATTTAAGTTTTTAGGGAAAAAAAGCGTGGGAGTCCAAACCCCCAAAAAAAAAAAAAAAAACCTTGGTCGGTCAGATATGAAAAAAAGCAATAAGTGACCAACACTGAAGAATACATTTAAAATTGGAACTATGTAATGTAAATGATTTTTTCCAAAAAAATTAACCCACTTTTCAATCATTTTAAAAATAATTTTTAAACCAAAATTTAAAATATTTATTTATTTATTTATTATTATTTGGGTGTCTGGTTTATGGATGACATCCAATTAACCCTAATTTCTCATGAACCCTGCTCCTCAACCCTAATTCTATGCTGACATTGCAAAGCAAGCTGGCTAGCTATTGACATATCATATATATTAATTCACTTGGTCTGTCTGTGACAGTGACTCCGAACGGACAGTGGCCACGGACAGTTGTTTGAAAAGAAAAGTTTTTTTAAAAAACCAAAAACATCAACCAAACATTGTTGAAATAACACACCTGTGCATTATGCACAGGGTTCACACTAGTCAAACACAAAATTTCCAGGAGGAGATCCATCTCTGTTATGGGTGCCCTGCCTGGCCTGACTGACTTGCCAAGGGAGCTAGCTAGGTAGCTAGGTAGCTACTATGATGATGGGTAGGTGGTAGGTACTGTGAAAGAGTTGAAGAACAAGAGGACAACCAGAGTGACAACTCTCCCAATACAAGAGAGAGGTTCAAGAAAAGGCTTGAGATCTTCTTAATTGAGATCTTATTCTTTCCTATTCTTTCCAGAAAATATCACACTTGAGGTCTCATATGAGCTCCCTTTGAGGTCTTAGTTGAGGCCATGTTTCATACTTGAGGTCTCATCTCAAGTCCCTTTGAGGTCTTAGTTGAGGTCTTATTTCCTAATCAAGGTCTCATATGAAATGCCTTTTGAGGTCTTGGTTGAGGCCACATTTCATACTTCAGGTCTCATTATCAAGTAAGTCCCTTTGAGTCTTAATTGAGGTCCTATTTCATACTTGAGGTCTCATATCAAGTCCCTTTGAGGTCTTAGTTGAGGTCTTTTTTATTTCCTAATCAAGGTCTCATATGAGGTGCCTTTGAGGTCTCGGTTGACGCCATGTTTCATACTTGAGGTCTCATTATCAAGTCCCTTTGAGTCTTAATTGAAGTCCTATTTCATACTTGAGGTCTCATGTCAAGTCCCTTTGAGGTCTTAATTGAAGTCTTACTTCATACTTGAGGTCTCATATCAGCTCCCTTTAAGGTCTTAGTTGAGGTCTTATTTCATACTTGAGGTCTCATATCAGCTCCCCTTGAGGTCATTAGGTGAAGGCCTTATTTCATACTTGAGGTCTCATATCAGCTCCCTTTTAGGTCGTAGTTGAGGTCCGATTTTATACTTGAGGTCTCATATCAACTCGCTTTGAGGTCTTATTTCATAAACATGGCCCCATAGTCAAGTCTCTTCAAAGGTCTTAAATTAAGGTTTTATTTCACAATTGAGGTCTTATGTATCGAGGTCCCTTTTCCCACCCTGGCCCCCTACCCTCCCCCCAAGTTCATGATGATCGGATGACACACCAATGAAATATTGGGATCTCATTTTTGAAGACCTCAAATTGGAAGTATATGAAAAGAAATGAAAAGGGGTTTCTTTATTTTGATTTTTTCATCCAAAGTGGTGAAACCATCCATAAGCTCTTTAAGTTTGAATTTGTCATCCAAAATGGTGAAACCATCCATAAGCTTTTTTCTTTTCCTTTTCTTTCGGGGTTAGGTGGATCTTACAGACTTGGTTATTGGATGAACCAGTATGTCAAATGAGATGACTGAATTTCTGTAGTTCCATGGTGATCATCCATAAGATGATTTCATCATCAGATTTTACCATAAAATAATATGAAAGTAAAAGAATTTATGCATCCTTCTATATTTTTGGCTACATGCTGGTATCATAATGTAAAATCTCAATTTTTCATTATTTTTTTAAAAAAATTTGGGAAATTTGGTGACTAAAGAAGTTTGAAAACACCTTTTTGCCATTTTGAAACAAAGATCTCCATTTAGCCAAAAAAAAATTTGCCTGAAAAAAGAGAAGAAAAGAACTAAGGTCTACACATTGCCATGAACATAATGATCTCAAGGGATGATTACCACCATTGATCAGAAATTGATCTGTGGCTCGTGGAGCCTAGTTTGTCTCCAAATGTTGTGATTATGTTGTGCTTTTGTGGTCATTAGTTGGGATTGTTGTCATGTGTTACAAAAGAACTAGAACCTCATTCACACTTAGTCAAGTTCCAACTTCCAACCACAAAACAAAAACTACAATAAAATCATATTCTTCAATTAATACTTAACCTTTTATAGCTTGTTATCATACCATTTGCAAGTGCTAGTGATATATATTTATTTATTATTATTTTATTATTATTTATTTATTTTTTCGACAACATGCACACAAGGTTGTTCATTGTGCATGTCAATGCCCACCTTTGTTTCACATGAATATTGAAGGGCACTCTAAACCCTAAACCCTTTTGACAAGGAGGTTTAGAGTTTAGGATTCCTTGTCAAAAGGGTTTAGTCTTGGTAATCTATTTATAATTTGAAATTTTTTACTTAGTTTATTGTAATTAAAAGCAACCTTTCTTGTCATAGAGGTTTTTGGATGTCTTCAACAAAAAATCGACAACTTTTTTCATCGATGTGCTAACATGATGTGAACAACAAAAGACACCAAAAGCAAGCTTTCCTTTATCGATGTTATTCTTTGTAACTTATTTATAATTTGGAAATCTTCTTGGTTTATTGTAATCAAAAGCCAACACCGTGAGAATGATCAAAGAGGGTAGGCTAAAAAAGGATGCCAACAAAGGTGGGCATTACAAGATAAGTGATTTGTGCCATGTGAGGCTCAATTTGCTACTAGGAGACTTTGGGGGTAGGCAAGGTTTGCTTGTGACCTCCTCCCACACAAGTGCCTTACTCAAAAGAGAGTTGGAAGGTGAGTTTGGTGAGGCATGGCTCTGAATGGGGTTGTCAACATAGGGGTTGGAACCTACCTATTGACTCAAAAAACAAGCAATCAATGGTTTAGTAGAAGCAACCAAATGGAACCGAATCAAACCTCCACCCATATGAAACAAAGGTGGAAGGAATATGGGACCCAATGTTTGAAACTAATTAAATGAATGGGTTGGGGGGTGGAAAGAGCACCATTATTTTTGTGTTTTAAAACAACCCTTAGAATAATAAATAACCTAGAGAGAGAGGTTGATGAGATAACGTCTCCAACCAAAACTTTGAATCCAACCAACCCAAGAAAGAAGCACAATGTATCTATCTACCTATTGACCATATCACATAATGACAATAATGATCTACTAGGTAGTGGACCCTTGGTGACCATTACAATCCTCCTAGTGGCAATCTAGGATATATATATACCATTCTCACCATTAAACAACAATAAACCTCAGTTGGGTATCTATGCTATGCATGGGAACTTCTTATCACACTTTATATAGGGAACAAAGACCAAACCCTAATAAGACTTTGCCACACTAGTCTATATGTGAAAGGAATCCCAATTAAATCTCAATTTTGTTAATTAATAATCTTGGGCTGGAATGACATCTTGAACTAGCTAGCCTAATAATTAATGAATGAAACCCTAGACCTTCACAATAAATTTTGGTGTGAACTTATTATGTTGATGCCCATGGCACCACCACCATTCATGGGGCAAGAAGTTGTTAAAGTTGATGCCAAAAGACACTATGAGGGAATCTTGGCCCTTTGTTAGGAGAAAGGAATATGAATGTTCCTTCCTTCCTTCCTCTCTAAGAGAATAGAAGACACAAATAGACCTACCCTAATATATATAAGTAGGTAGGTAGGTAGTTAGTTAGTTTAAGGATTCCCTCAACATTCCACCCACTCTCAAATGGCCACCAAAGTAGGTACCTACTAGATAGTAGGTAGTAGATACCCAACATAAGTTTTCCACTATATAAGTTAGAATGCTAGTCAAAAACATATGATCAATTCCAACCTCGAGTCTCCTCTTGGATATGGTGCTTTCTCCAAAACAAATGAGAGAGAGAGAGAGAGAGAAAAAAAAAGAAGACTACAGCCATTACAGTTCTCCCTAAAGTCCTCCCCAGTTTGACCCCTATTTGATCCTGAGTTTGTTGCTTCATGCCCCAATTTTTATGTATCGGGTAAAGTCAGTCTGATTGGGGATGAAAACTGGGTACTGGGGCCAACACATGAGATGGCTAGCAATACAACAGGCCTTCAATGAGCCCTTATTACACTTTGTTGTTGGCATTGTTGTGGCTTGATTTTTTTAAATATAGGGTTTAGGGGTTTAGGGTTTAGGGCCCTTGGTGGCTGATTATGCACAAAGGGACGGCCAAATCGGTCCCCAATTTCTGTTTAGGTACTCTGAAGTGTTCCCCCTTGGGATTGGTATGCCTAGTAGTTCTATGTAGATTGTTGTATAGGCTTCTGTTGCATAGATTCTGAAATCTACCAAAATTTGGTAGATTCTGAATGTAATGTTGAGTTTTTGAGAGAAGAAAAACTATAAGATTCGGTAAAAGCTCGTTTTACTTTATGCTTGACATTCCACTAAATTTTTTAAAATTTTCATGCAATTTCAAAACAAAAGGCCATGAATACAACATGTAGGACGCTCAATCCACACCGTTCATCTTGGATTGAATGGCTAAGGTATCTCTATAGGACAATGTTTTTAAGCTTTCAAGGGTGAAATTTTTCTAACTGAAAATTGATTGTTGTAGCGTTAAATCTCAAAGGGTGAAACTAAAAAAGGAGATGGGAATTGGGTCATGCACTTTTAAGGGTAAAGTCAATTGGAATGGATTTTTACATTTATAGTGGCTCCTATTGGTTTTCATACCCTAGTTTTCATGGAAGGCACATTTGCATCACATTTTCTAACATTAGTTGCTATTGTAGGTTAGGTAATAAAACCCTAAACCCCTTGAAGGCCCTTGAAGGGGAGGCTAATGTGGTTTTCTTTTTTGGGGGGGGAATCAATGCACACTTGAATATACTTCTATAACAATTTCTTTAAATTTTGGTAAATGATCAACTTCCCCATTTTTGGCCTTTAAGCAATTTAGTGAGTTTAACCAAATTGCACGTTAAGCCTTCTAAACCTTAGAAACTTGATGACATTTAAAAAAATGTTTTAATAGTTTTGTTTATAATGCATGAAATTCTAACTTGGATTGTTCTTGGGCTGAAATTTTGGTGCTATTATGTAGCTAGGATGTGGTGATAATCTGGAATTTAAATGAATTGTAGTTTAAAGATTTGAACACAACAATCCATGAACTTGTTGTATTCGTGATTTGGAAGTCAAAAAAGGCATATAAATCTATGAGTAGATTGTAGGAGTTTGGTACTTTAATATTTTGATTTGATTTTCAATAGCTTTGGCTTTGCACACCTCACTTAGATCATTTGGTTTTGGTACATAAGGAATTCTAAGAGACATGAGGTGTCTCGACTTCAAGTGAGATTCACACCAAAAGAACCCTAACTTGGGAGTTTTTCCATTTTCAACTAAACAACAAAAGGTTGCAATGGACAAAGTTTACAATTGAAAGATAAATTGTAAAACCCAAATCTTAATTAATCATGCGAAAACTAATTTTAAATTTCAATTACAAGAAATTTCAAGGAATTGGTATATGGAAGATTTTGCATAATTTTGACATGATGGTCATTCCGCTCTTTTGAGCTTGACATATTCCAATGCAGAACAGGTGCTACTAGGTGTGTGTTCTATAGTACATAACACTCACAATGGTCAAATAGTAGCCATTTTTGGTACCCCCACTCCCCCTTATTTTAACCATACTTGCAAAGTTTAGGGTTGCTATGATTTGGCACTCATTTTTTTCCTTCCCTTGCCTCTAGTGAGCTAAATTCTTGGAGCACATCAATTCTCCTTCTCTCTCTTCTAGGAGACCACCACCTTTCATTAACTTTTTTGGAGTTTTGGAACACTTTGTGGAGGAGAGATTCTTTGGGTCATTTTTTTGGATGAGCTAGTGAAAGGTATTTGTATTGTCCACATTGACCATATCTTATGGTAAATAGAACATGCAACAAATTGTATTTAAATAGTACTTTTGATGTTCCAAGTTGATATAGCATTCACGGAACTTGGGAGAAATATGAGCACCTTTCCTTAGTAAGCATACCAAGAGTGATGGATGATATTCTTGGGCAAGAAAAAATTGAGACCCAACCCAAATTTTGTGAAGTCCAAGCACCTTTCATCATAAGTTGGATGAACAACCAATTTTTCATCGGTATGAAAATAGCACATGTGTGGAGTTTGTATGTAATACAAGACTTCACATTTGCCTTCTAGAAGATTTCATTTTAGGGTCAAACCCTAAAAACAAACACACTATCTTTAGTGGTGGAGTCCATGGGCCTCTATAATATATGGAACTTGGGTTTCCCAAGTGTTGAAAGTAAGCAACATTGGACGGATGATATTATTGTGTTAAGGTCATTACTTACTTACACATCCATCTATGACAATTCCTTTCCTTGGGCCTTGAACCACATATATATATATATATATAGCTCGGTCAATGCCGACCGACCTAAGTTCAATATAAGTGTGCATTTCATCGAACGTGAATTTATTTTTAATTTTTTTTTGGGGGTCAAAATGTGCGGAAAGAGAGCATGTGTACCATGTAACCCACTATGTTGAATTCTTCACAACTTCCGGAAAGTGGTGAACTATGACATGGCCCCAATATTTTGACATAAGACCACACCATCCAAACTCTCGAACGAACACGTGACATTTTGTTGTTGTTGTTGACGACCCAACTTCCGTAGTGTCACCCGCACATGCCTTTTGAATGCTCTTTTTGTGTTGTAAAACTACACGGACCCTTTTTTTTTGTTGAATGCATTGGATTTTTTTCATTAGAATTGGATGAGATTTTCCCTACTATGCCCCCCTCAACAATAACTTCAAATGAAACTATATAAGTCATCCAACACTTAAAATGTGCCAACAAAAATAAAACTCGTTACTTAATGATTAAAATTATTGTCATTTTTAGCTATTTTTATGAATTGCAAGCTAAGACTAGGTAGTGTTTTTTTTAATAAAAAATAAATATATAAATTTTTTAATAATAATTTTTTATTTTATTTTATTTATAAATTTATTTTAATGGTTCTATTTTGCTCTTACAACACCTCAACATGAATGGGTTTTTTTTGGGTGTATTATATAATTATTGTTGTAAATTCATTTTTGAAGGATGAATGTTTTTTGAAACATCCACCAGATTTAGACATGCTTCTTTTTTTTTCAATAATAGTTTTTGGATGAATGTTTATGTTCTTCATATGTTCATTGATTTTTTTTTTCGGTCACTTACCATGGTGCCCATATATCCCAGGGTGTGGTAGCACTAGGGTACAAGCCGGTTAAAAGTGACAACCTTGATACCCGAATTTAGGAGCCATGCCTTCCTGTACCACAATGATTCCGGGCAGACCCTGTTGAAACTTCGTAAAAAAAATTAGTTAACGCCAACTGGCTGTCAATGGGTCAGACTGACTAAAATTCTGTCCTACAGAACAAAAGGCAAAAAAACAGCAGGGCAGGTTTTTAGTATTGGGCAGCAGGTATTGGGCAGGTCCCAGGCCACAGTGAACCAGCAGCACCCACCAGCACACCAGTTGGCCATTCTGTCCACTGGATGGATGGGGTGAGATTTTTCATCTAGTTCCTGACCCTGTGTTAATCACCATGGTACCATAGTTAAACTTTTTAGTGCTGACCTTTTACTTCGTTTTTTTTTTTTTTCCTCAACTTTGACCTCAATTATTACAATTACCCTCCTACCTACCAACCTCACCTACCTACCTACCTAACACTTGTACATTGTCAATGTTGTTCACCAATGAAGGTATAACATAAAATCCAAGTATTGCAAAGAATTATACCAATGTGTATTTTGATCTTATTCAAGCCCCTAATCATGATAAACTACTAGCGTCAAATGTGAACATTGCAATCTAGACAATTTTTCAACATTGGTTCCAAACCTCCACCTCCAATTTGGACCACTTAACGGATGATGTACTTAATTTAATTAAGCAATATGTACTTAATTTAATTAGATGATAAGCAATAGATTTAGAGTTACAAAACAACAAACATTTATGACATTTTGCATTTTTTTATGTTAATTAAAATCAAACCTCAGTTGGATTTTGGGGGGAAATTTCATATGCGTGTTTATGTGGGAAGGACAAATTTGCATAATTAGGCATTTACTTATCCCAATATTATGATTTCTTCAATGATTAGATGTGGGTGTTACATAGTTTGGCAATTATTGTTTGAAGCTAGAATAATTGAAGACCCAATCCCAAAATGCAACACCCACATATGAAAAATGTCATTTGAAATTCAAAAGACCACAATAACCAATGCATATTTGCTTGCCCAAATACAAGTATGACATCTTTGGTTCAAAAAATCAACCCCTATTTTCCTACCCAAATGCAGGCATTACAAGTTCAATCCAAAAAATCCAATGCATATTTTATGACATGTAGATATTGCAATTTTGGCCACATTTCATAGTATAGTTTCCTTGGTTTACTTGCATCCTTTCAAGTGTAAGTAGAATTATGGTTGCTTCAAAAACCAACTTCACAATGAGTCTATGCCAAATGTTGTAAATAACAAAGATAAGATCAAAGGTGTAGTAGGCACACATAAAGGCATGCAATATTGGGTCCTTGCATATTACACCTAGAAAACAAGTTACAATACTCTAGGTGAAAGTTGCAATCTATATATCAATGCATTGATTTGTTTTTGTGATGGCAATGTTGCAAAACTAATTTATTATTCAATTGCCCAAACTCAATAATGTGCCCCATTTATAACCTTATTTGTGTAGCTTATGAATTCAAGAATTGGAACTCAATAACATACATATAGACAATATGTGTATGTAATTCTAGCAACTCCCATTCAAACCTTGTTAAGCAGTGCCTTTGGCACACTAATGTAATCTTGCTTGCAAATACCTTAATCAAAAAATTTGATTAATTACATCCATTAAGAGCTTCTTGAATTGTTTCATAAGCCCATAAGGAGCTAACATTTGAAGACAACATTGAAGTCCACATGAATATAAAAAATAACATGGCTCAAGTGTAATCCCAAGTGGTAATAAATAAAAACAAATATATATATATATATATATAAGAACACAAAAGGAAAATTATATTGGTCCAAAAATGATTTTCCATAATTAATCAACAATTTTTTATGCAAGGAAAACAATGCAATTCCTAAAGATGAACCCCAATAATAATGCAAGGATTTTGCCTTAATTTTGGAAGAAATAACACAATGATAGTAATAGCTTTCGTGTATGTATTTTCATTGCATCTTTGTCTATGTCTTTCCATTGCATCTAAAGAACTTTGAGTGCTTGATTTATGAAAAGAGAAGATGTTGAACATGAAGTAAAATGAAGGATAAAATATAAATATTTCTTTTTGAGAATTAGTTGCAAGGACACACATGAATCCTACCTAGTTTTTTGTGAAAGCTATTAGGTCATTGTTACAACCAATTCACATTAAATATATTCCAAATTTTTACATGTAAAAACATCCCTATCAATTCAATAAATCTCTAGAAAAATCAAATTTACATCACACAACATTAATTGATATATTGAAACACATGTCATAAATACATGAAAAATGCTAGAAAAAATGCCCCATTTGAAATTGAAGCCTAGAAATGAACTATTATAAAACCCCAACAAGGACCTAAAAATCCCAAAACACAAAAAAGATGAATGCAATGTCTTGATACAACTCATCTTCATCTCTATTTCACTTTCATAAACATTTAAACTTTTACAAGATGGAATACCAACAATTTTTGAGAAATTTAGTGACTTTAGGATGTAGGGCAACCAAAACGTAAAACAAAAAAAAGTTCAAGAATCGTTTTATTTTGGTTTTTTTCTTTTTTTTATTCTTCCCTATTTCCTTTTTTTTATTTTCCTTCTTTTGTTGTTGTTGTTCTTTAAGAAATAAAAAGTGACAACAAATTTTTTTTACCTACAACTTGTCATCATCAAAGGTGTAATGGCAAGTAAAACTCTTCAAAGGTGTGAAGTTGTAATTCGAAAGTGGGGTGGCATGATGCAACTATAGAAACCAAAGAAAACCACAATTCTCTTAACTCCTACATAAGAAAAAAACATTGTGATGAGGAGCTTGAGCTTGTTGTCATAATCTATGCAACAAAAAACAACAATATTTTTTTGGGTTTTTGAAGAGGAGGAGGAGGAGGGGGCAAGGAGAAGCAACCAAAGAAATCAAATAAGATAAAAATAAAAGAAAAACATGGAAGAAGAAGATAAGGAGAAAAAAAATGAAAGAAAATTGGGTAGGTAAATCAAATGGGGTAAATAGGAGGAAGGATAAAAGAAATAGAAAAAGAGGGGAAATTTTTTTTGAGTTTTTTTTTAAACCCACCTAAACACCAATGGGGCCATCCAAATGAAAGCCCAAATCAAGTTTTATTTAACTATTGCATTGGTAGGTGTAGGGTCACATCGGCCCCTTATACCAAATACATGGCTAATAGAAATTTGAGATAATACCAATTAGTAACAAGTTTTATCAATCTTAATATCCAATATATACCTTGAAAAAAAAATGGAAAATGGAGAAACAATTTCCTCCGATCGATTTTGAGAATGATTATCCAAGGATTAGTCATGGCTTATAATCACCTTGCGCTTTGCATCTTTAGGCACCAATCTTGATTAGTGAGTTTTTTTCCAACAAAGTTTTTCATTTTTGAACAAAAAATTGGGAAATATTTTTATCAAAAATTTTGGATTAAAAATAATCTTGATAGGTCATTAACATGATGCTAACATTCTAATTTCCTGGAAATCATACAAGTATCATGTATTGTTTACCAATATAACAATATTGGGGCTAAAGTGGTTCATAGTATTAAATATGGAGATTATTAAATCAATCTTGCAAAATTCTTCGAGCTTTGAATCCATAAGTTGTGAGATGAAGTGATGCAAGCATTAATATATTCATATTAAAGTTGGTGAATTGGTTGTTAGGGAACCCATAACTTGCATGATGAAAAAAAAAATTTCATGCAAAAAGAAGAACATGCAACTTTTTCATTGTAAAAAAAATGTGATTGATGGTGATCATTAAAACTGTTTACCTATATATTTAAGGAATATGCAATTTCTTTTGTTGTATTGTAGACATTTTTAAGTTGCCAACATATATTTACCAATGTTGAGTAGGTATTTGGATTTTGAAATAATTGTAATTTTTATTTTATTTTGAAATCAAAGAACCACTAGATCTAATTATTTTAAAACTTCAAAGAAGAAAAATCATTTATAAAAGAAAAGGGATGGGAACCCATCCACGAGAAGTACAAAACAAATAAAAGCATGACAATACATGTCATGAAATAATTAAAACACCATTAATACACCAATAAAATAATAGACCATAAACTAACAAGGTGTCATTTGCCACACATTGGCTGGTGACAGAGGTGTACTGGTAGCACTGCGTGGAAGAGATGAATAATGTATCCAAGTGTGGAAACATGCTAAAAAAATTACAATGGCCTACACACATTGGAAGGCTATGAACACATGTTGTCGCTAATAATAAATAAGGATTGTTGAAACTTAAAAAGACCATTGATGACAAGTTATAGTGGCCTAAACATAAGATGTTAAAAAAGAATCAAAATGATAATTAAAACCACTTCAAAATTTTATTGCAAGAGGAATGAAGTCATTTCCTAATGTTTCACATGAACATGTTTTCTTTTGATTGGATATTATCATTGCATGCATTGTCGTGGATGATGCATATTGTACCATATTCAGGTTTGTCAAATCATTTATGACAATGTTTGTTAAGGTTCGAAAGCCATATTTGGTGATAAGAGTGTGGTGAAAAAAAAGGTGGAAAACCTCTTTCTGCACTTGTGTTCCATTTTCCAAAGCAATAGTTGTAACAATATCTAGAATAATATTGTGGGATGTAGTGCATTTACTCTTGTAGGGGCATTAAAACAAATGGATACCAAAATCATTGATGGTATGTCCACATTGACAACATGAAAGATGTGCAATTGTAAGACGTGGCAAACTAAGGTGAGTTTGTAACATTGTAAAGAAATGAGTTAAAGACAAACAAAATGCAAATATGGTAGGATGAATTAATAACCAAATGCCTGTGGTTAGACCTGCACAAGATTAGAGACATGTTCATGTAACATTCAAAGGAACATTTACTATAAGTGTGGTAAATTTTTGCTCATGTAAATGGTTTATTAAGAAGCCTATAAGTGAAAATATGAGTGTACCATAATTTAATTTTCAAAGGGGGGACTTGAAAATGGACCACTTGGGGTAGTAAAGTTTGAGTATCTCACATTACTAGTTGGAAGAGAAAAGTGTTGGTTTCAACATATGCCACGACATCGAGAATAATAAGGTGATCACTTCGTTGGAAACAAGTGATAAATGCATGAGTGATCAAAGCCCAACATCCCAAGAAGGTGGAGGCAACAAATCAAACTATTGAAAGAAGGCGAAACCCCTTTGAAGAAGTAGGTACAATGACATGATGACAAGCCAAATGACTTGCCATAGTACGAAAAAATTTCACGCCCATTAACTTTTTTAACATAACCATGGTGTGCGAATCAAACTTGGCATAATGCTACAATACACCAAGAAATGGAAATATAATACACGGTAAATAGCCTAGGTGTTGAGGATAATAAAACAAAAGCATCACAACGGTTGCATGTGGATTTACAAGCATAGGAAAGTTGGCTATGGTGTTGGATCCTTTTAAAACACCTTTTCAACAAAGGATTTCACAAATGGCATAAAAACCCATTAATGCACATAAAATATGGAAGCTTGTGTTAAGTGTAAGAAAGCTTCAAAAAAATTCATATGGTGAGTTTAATCCATGTGGAGACCAAACTACGTATTTCACTGATTGAGTGAAAAGTCCTAATGTTTTAAATTTGCTTATAATCATACAAAGACAAGTACCATATTGAAAACATGATTAATAATATGTGTATCATTAGCTAGTGAGAAAAAAACACAAGTGAGGAGGGTTGTTGCAATAAGGTGTTAGGTTACATGAAAGAACTAAAAAAATCGACAAATTTTTAAATAAATATTTGATTTTTTCAACTTTTAAAACCATGATTATATATCAAAAATGGATAATTGATTTTTAAAAAAAACTATAATTATGGACTTTAATAATCACCTTAATACATGATGGGGTTTGGCACAATTTCCTATACCCACTCAACATTGATATTTAACACTAGTGGTTGGTAATGAGGGTGATTATTAGGGTTTACAAAGAGGGTGGTTTTTTTTTTTTTTTTCAATTTTGTCAAGCAGGTGCATTGGGCAATCATCCACATAAAACATGAGTAAAACAATTCTCACTCCTCATAACCATTTTTTAATTAAAAAACCAATTCTAATACATACCTAATTGAAGTTCTCAAAATCTTTTGAAGAAATCAAACAAGTGCCTTTAAAAAGCCACCATTTAAAACCGGTTCTTTGAGGGTTATGAAATAACTGGAACCGACGGTTCTTTGAATCTGATTTAAAATAAATAAATAAATAAATAAATGGAACTAGTGATTGTTTCCTATTTACCTTTGCGGATGTAATGTATTTTTGGGCAAATAGAATATCAACCAAGAATAATGTTGCATTCTTTTTGGAAAATTGCATTTGTGAGAGTTCAGAATGTGCCCCTTTTACTGGAAATTTCAGGCTCTTTTTGTTCTTTTTTTTTCTAGTCCTCTTAAGCTGGATTCACACTGAGACTACAAATTTTCACCTTGGGTTCACACCAGTGTTGGCAGATTCAGGTTATTTGCAAGTTAAGATTTTAAATTAGGTTTTGAGGTATCTAGAAAATTGTCCTCAAACCTGGACTGAAAATTCTATGAAATAATAAAATTAAAATTAAAATCAAAGGTTTTTTTTTCTAAATCAAGAATTCGACAACATTGGTCTAAACTACTCAAGATGATGTTAAATCAATTTCATTATATTAGATTGATCTATCCCCCTTGTGTGAAGAGCACAAAGGTTAGCTTAACTCCTTTAAACTTTAATTATTTGAACCTCCCAACCAAGAGAGTTAAGTGGGAACTTCAAAAACCTAGTCCTATATTTTGAATGTATTTTTCCTATTGTCCTTTACCATCCCTTTTGTGTGAATTGAGTTTAGGGTTTTAAGCATTTTGTCTATAACTTAGAGCAACCCCATAAATATTGTATTCATGATCATCATCATCATTAAGTTGCTAAATAATTTTTATTTTTATTTTTTTGTTTCAAATCAGTATCTATATAATAAGAATGAAATTGGGTCCCAATAAATAAATGTGATGAAATGCATATGGTATAAAATACTCTGTTTTGAAGCTAAAAAAAGACCAAAAACAAAACCCATCATTTGAAAACTGTACAAGTCTTATAACAAATGCCCCATTCATTCATTCATTCATTCAAAAAAAATTTCAAAGAAAAAAAAGGAGTATTTTGTCTCTAACCCAAGTTCCAACTTTGGGTAGCTGTTATAATTAAAAAGTTCACCTCTGTTGGTGCATTCTTGGGCTTTCCTCTAAGAGTCACTCAAACCAGGGTTAGGCATTTTTGTTGGCATTTATTTGTACAACATTTACTTGTGTGTTTTGAATTTTTGAATTTTTTTTGTGTTTGTGAATAATTGTAAGAATCAGTATTTGTGTGAATATTTAAATTTAGAAAGAATTGCCAGTTCTGTTTTTTTTAAAAATTATTTCAGAATTTTTAGACAACTGCCAGTTCCAGTTCTTTCTCCCAAAAAAATTAAAATCAGAATCAAAGAACAGCTAGTTCCTGGTTTGGGTTTACTTCAAAAACCTTTGAAGAAGTGAAGGTTTTCATGAAAGAACCGACAATGAATTAGCCGTTTTATGGCCACTTATTTTATTTTCTTCAATTTTTCTGGGAATTGTGGTTATATAGATCAAAAATGAGTTCTGGTTCTTTCAAAACACCAGTCCCAACTTTTTTCAAAAATCCTTAAAGAACTGATGATTTTCATGAAAGCACCGATATAAAGAACACTTGGTTTTATGGGGGGGTTAATTTTCATTCTTTTCAAAAAATTGAGAACCGTGATTATATATCTGAAGTGATTCTTTGAATACAATTTAGGACTTGTTGAATCCAGAACTTGCCTTCAATTCTTGGCTTCCTCCATGGCTATAACCTCTATGGATATAATGCATTTCACATGAAGGTTGACACATTGAATTTCAAATACATGGGACCCGTGGTTCCTTCCTTCATTGTGATTTTTCAGAAATACCCAGAATTGATGGTTATCCACAAAACCAAAGAACTGCCCAACACTTGTTGACACTTTCGGAGCATGCTAATTGGAACTCTCTCTCTTCTTGCCAACACCTAAGATCCAACAATTTGTGTAAGAATTGAAGTTATGGACATGTATGCTACCCATTGCCAATTGCAAAAAGACTTGCATTTTCCAACTTTGCAATTCTTCATTCTTCTTGGGTGCCAACCAATTTATGCCTAATCTTAGAAGAAGTAGAATGGGTTGAAAAACTAGCTAATTTACTATGAGCCTACTAAGTAAGCGTCTCTTTCCATTAGGTTGTTGTCATCACAGAGTTGCACACAGTATGTTGTGATGTCAGAAAGCAACTGAAATGGAGCCCTATTGTTTGCTGCATGGACAAGCACTTTCCATGGAGGTGTTGCAACTAGGCTAGAAAGATGTAGGTATTTGGTATTAGGAGCATTAGGAGCATTTCATATGTAAGGAACTTTCTAGAGAATTTTAAAAGAACATCATAACCACAACTGAAATTTCTTCAAGGGAAGTCTTCCAAGAAAGACAAGATTAGTCCCTTGTGTACCCATTTGTCTAATTAATGTACCGCAGTTGAATAGCTGGTTCAACAAAAAATATATTATTTTTAAACATGCTGAAATTTTCAAAAAATACTTTTCTCAAAGATTTTTTTTTTTTTGGAAAGAAAATGAAGCATGTTTTTAAATATTTGAGAATATTCTATTGATGAAATGGAATTTTTGAAATTGAATAATTATTGGTCAGAGATTTGGTGGACTTGCTACTTGGTATTATTATTGTTGAATTCCAAGAATGGTGACTTCTTAAGATGTTCAACTTTGCACTCTTCGGGTGAAGACTGGCTAGTTTCCTCAACTACCAACTACATGTTTGCTGTGGAGAAACCTCTGCAAATCACAATGACACTATTTGTGTTTGTGAAGCTTATACATAGATTTCAAAAATATCCTGAAAGAAAAGAAAAGAAAAGACCTCACCACCATTCACCGCACAATCAGAAGTGAAGCTTTATAGTTTACAGGAGCTCAAAGGTTTTGTTTTGGAAAATGGAAGAAGAGGAGATCTGTTGAAACTGATCTACAACAGTTTCGTGATCGTCAGCTCTTGATTGCTCAGAAAAGTAATACTGGGCAGTGTTTTCTTCCCCTTCAATTTTTGGATGTGAAATTGTTACTAAGCAACAAGAGGTTTCAGTGCTCATGCACATTACATCTCATGGTATTTTTTAGGATATTGTCATAACTATTGTTTTGGAGAGTGAAACACACATAGAGAGTTTTTTCATCTTTCTTTTTGGGTCACACTTGACAATGAGTTGATATTCTTATCATGAGAGACAATTTCAATTTTTAGCAAACGTTGTCATAGTTGATTTGACCTGCTTGAATATGGCACAATGTGTATCGTCGTCTATGACAACACATGCAACGATAGTTGTCATTCAAGAGAAAACATAATCATACATGGAGCTTGCATTAAACGACGATTTCATTCCTCTTCCCATAGAGACTTATAACTGCTTTCATTTTGGTTTCAACTCTTTTTTAATTTCTTGTGTTCATTTCATTATAGCTCATCATCAGCAATCCTTTTTAGTTCATGTGATGCTTATTTCTTATTATCGACAACAGATGTCCATTGCCCTCCAACATGCATAGGTCATTGCAATTTTTCAATGTGTTGTTGCACTTGGGAGGCATTCTTCATCTTTTCCACACATTGGAGCGGGTGTTCATTCGTCACTAGCTGATTTATGATACACAATATTTTTTTTAGTTCACGATCTTTTATTTGTTAGTGTACTAAATGGTGACCTTTTTAATTTATAATATTCTATTTATTAATGTATTAATGACGCCTTGATTGTTATGTTTTTTTTGTGCCATGTGTTCTTGTGATTTTATTTGCCTTGTATTTCTTGTGCATGGGTTCCCTTTTGATGCAGTTTGCTTTAAGATACTTAAGGTGTAAAACTTATGAAGATAAAATAAAAGGGTGTTCTTATCAAAAGTTGATGTAATTATGGTGCATTTTATTATTTAGAAAATATTGTCCGTTTCATTGTTGTTGGAAGTATTTTCTAAATTGTGAGGTCTTTTAATTTATATTTTTTTCATATTTGTTTTTATTGAATGTTTATTGTTTCTTTCTTACCAAGTTCATAGGAAAATACCTAAGTTAATTGCTTTTTTTACATTGCAAAAATAGCTTATCACTTTTGCTTTTACATATTTTCACAACAAAATCCGATAGTTCACCAGGTGGCTTTAATAATTTTTCTTCTTTTTCTAGAAAACTACCCCAGAAGAACTACCCTAAGCTCCAAAGTAAAAGTTCAATCAAAATGTGCAGAACATTTCCTCCATATCTTTTTTGTTTTCCTTGAAAATTTGTTGATTTCTTTTTCTGAAAAAATAAGGAATATGTGACAATGTGTGTTTTGTTTTTTCCAATTTTCTCATGTTGCTCTGGAAGTGGCCATCACCCACAAGAGGATTTAGCCAACCCTGGCAATCCTGGCTACAAGACAAATAGAGAAGTAGAAAATCTAAGAACCTCTTGTTTGCTTTCAGAGATGCATAATTTTTGTGATTTCTCTTTTCCATGAATGCAAACCCACCAAAAAAAAAAGAAAAGAAAAAAAAAGAAAGGGTTTGTGCTGCTTAATTTTTCCTCCAATTTCTATAATGATTTTGCATGTGTTTTGAATGAATCTAATGAGAGAGTTTGATGGAGACTCAGATGCAAATCATCTGACCAGCTTGATTTCTCACTGCAATCTGAGAGGGAGGATCAAATGAGTTGTGGGCAAGAGAAGCAGCAGCTGCTGGATTGCACTTGGAGGAGATGGAGTCAATGCAAAGGAGACAGAAGATTTGGGAAGGCATTGCTGCAGAAGATAATGCTTCTTTCAATCTGAGTACATTCATGCATTTTCTCTCAAGATTTGGGATGTTGGGATAGATTTGCTTGTGAATACTTGACCACCATACTCCACCTCTTTGGGTCTGTCAATGCCTGAATTCTGCAGCTTCCCACTGCCATTTGTGGACCCACCTCTGGTTTGTGATGTGGGGTCCTGTTGATTTTGGTTTTTGTTGCCTATGTTGCAGATGGGAAAAAATGAAAATGGTTGCTGAGAAAAACAGGAGAGAGAGCAAGACTTGAAGAAGAGGTTGGTTCATCTCTGACATGCTTGCACTGTTTTTTTTGTCTTACCAATAGCTCTTCGCTTGCAGAATCTCTGAAGAGTGTCTTTGCAGGGACCATCATGCTGAGTGATTTTGGATGTTGTATGTAATATATATAGAGATATGCTCATGCAAACTATTCTGGTGGTTTGGTGCAGCTAGAAATGGGTTTTGATGATTGAAAAGCTGCAAGAGCTACATGCCCTTAAGGATACAAGAATTGAAGAAACAAGGTAGTTTCTGCAAAGTTCTCCTTTGACTTCTATCTCTACATTGTTTCTTTCATGTCCTAACCCTAAACCCTAAACCTTTTTCCTCCTCTCTCATTCTACTCTTTCTGTCACAGGCCAGTTCTTCCCACATGAGGATGATAAGTAGTTCATGGAGCATGTCCACACAGCAGTGGAGGTGGAAGAACGGCAGACTGCTGCCGCATCTGACACTAGTGCAGCTGCAGCTGCCAGAGCCAGTGCTGCTGAAGAAGTTGGAAAAGCAGCCAGTTCGTTATCAGCCATGGGTGGTGGCAAAGATGGTGTCATTCCACTGGAGAGACTACACACATAGACACATCTGTCCTCATTGAGAATTCATGCAGTCATCACTTCTTTGCTGCAGGTGGCATGGGTGGGATGCATTTATTCACTATGCCTGGTGGAAGGTGGGTGCTAGATCACTTTTAGCTCCTCTTGTGTGTTTTGCAGTGAATGATGTACAATATGAAAACTATGGAATTTGAACAATTTGGGCTGTGCAGCTTCTTCAGAACTATTGTCTTGAAGCATGAAGAACTTGCATTTAGAGTGAAATTGGATCACAACTTCCGTACCTAGAGCTCACCATACATGTGTGGCAGCTGGGTGGGTACCTGGTCACTGGATTCACAATGCCCCAATTGGCGGCAGATTCTGTGTGGGCATCATTTTAAAAGAAGGCCAGAGATTGCCAACAATAAGCACCTTACGGAATATGATTGCAAAAGAATTTACACTAAGGCCCAGAGTGGAAGCACAAGAAATAGTCACAGCAACAACAAGGGCAGTAGAATTAGCAGAGTTATATCAGTTGCTGAAAACTTCATGGAAGCTTGCTTAGAGAGCATTTAATTAAACTTGCCTTTTGAGCAAGGATAAATATTGCATACCCAAGATAGGATTTTTTCAAACTTGAGATTGTCATCCTGTATCATAATTTACTTCCAGGATCACTCACACTGATGTCCCTACGATCAATTCTCGTATGAGCAACAAGTTGATCCTCCCAATTGAATAGACAAGAAGTTGAGGAGGTATGTGGTGATTCTCTGCTGGTTGTGGACTTTTAGATTTGTGACTTTCTTTACAGTCTTGTTGTTCCTCTTCTTCTTCCTGAACTTGCAGCTGTTGTGGAGTTTGGATTTGAGAATCATTTTTTAATTTGCAACATGATTGATTGATTCTTCCCCAGCTTGCTCATGTTGTGGAGTTTATTAGATTTGCAACTAAATTAGTTCACAACTTTCTTCTTCTTCTGCTTCTTGCCACATGGAAAAAAACCCTGAAATTAAATATGGGTTTAATGGGTTTAATGGGTTTTCATTAAACATGGAAAGTAGTTCATGTGGTTTCCTCCAGAGCTCCATCAAGGATTAAAACTTTGCAACTAACTACACCCCATCCATTGCCATGATCTTCTTGCTTTCTTCTGTTGTTGTAAGTAGGAATTCTTTCTTCCAGAGGTTCATCAAACCATGAAGAATTCTTCTTCCAGAGTTTCAAAGAAGAATTCCTCTGGAGTTCATCAAATATTGAACTTTGCAACTACACCCATGATTGCACTCTCCTTGCTTTCTGCAGAAATTCTTCCAGAGTTTGATCAAACACAAAAATTTTGCAACTACATTTTAAATCTCATTGCAAAATGATCTTCTTTGCTTCTTCTGTTTTTCTGGTGGTTTCATAATTATGTGATTTTGCATTTCATGTTTCATACTATATTAACATACATTTTTTTTTCTGCAGTAGCAATTATAATAATAGCATTGAGTAATGCTCATTCCCTTGATTTGATTGAAATTCATGTGCAATAATTATTATGGAACACATATCCAAGGAGAAACCTGCATTTTCAAAATGGACATTAAAGCTGGCTGCAATGCCTTTGGCCAAAACTTTTGAATTCTCTTGGCTAGCATGCAATCTTCAGGTTTGTTTTTGTTTTTTCTCTTTGCCTCTTCCAAATTAAGGGTTCCTCTCTTTGCCCATTGAACTCAAACCATGGTTAGTAAATTACCCAAGCAAATAGAAAATTTGAGAGAAGCACAATTTGTGTACTGACTACTACGAATTGAGTTCAGATCATCTTTTTCTTTTAGTTTGATGATGAAATGTGATATGATAGTCAATTTAGTGAATTCTGATTCAGAAATTGGCAAACTTGCAGTGGTCGCAGCCTTTTTAACATCAGAAGATTCACTAGCATTCTCTGTTGATGGACTTTTAACATCAGGCCAGGTTTTCTTTGCCGAGGTACTTACTATCTTTTCATACTTTCTCTCAAATCCCTTACTTTGTTTGATTTGGATATATCGGTGTATATTTATAATACCTTTTCACTGAGATCTGCTTCTCATATCTAATGACATTATAGTGACAATGTTCATCAAGTGGAAATATGGAAAAAGTCATGACACCCACAAGCTTGTTGTCTAGAGATAAAGAATACGTATGTCTGAACTTCAAATATGTAGCAAACCCAAGTCCTTTTGGTCCTTGTTTGGTCCTTTGGAGCAAAGTAAGTCAAGCTATTTTGTTTTCAATGTTTTCACAATGGGGTTTTTGAACATTCAAGAACATTGTCGCCACTCGTGGAGAGAATTCTAGATCAAGATCTACAACAATTTGCTAAATTTGCTAAGAGTAATCACTTGACACTTGGAGTCACCGCTAGATCATATGATTCAATGGTACACACATAATGAAAATGGTCAAAGGTGATGGAAACTTCTTTTGAACAAAGAAAAAATGAAAAGAAAAATCTTGAGTTCACAAATCACATAACAATATTGTTGTGAACATTATTTATAATACATCTAAAAATGTTGACATGAGAGACAAATGATGAACATGAGCATGCCCATAAAAGAAGGTATTGATTTTCATTTGGTCTCACATTTTGTGAAATAAATGTTCATATTTGGAACACTATCAAGTTGGACTTGCCATAATTTATTAAATATGAAAGCATTGTATGATGAACCAAGTTGCTTTAAATGTGTTTTTTTTTTAAAAATCAATAAATTGTTAAAAAAATCATATGGTTTTCCATTGAGAAAGGATTAAAAAACCTCATAAAGAGTTTCATTTAGTCCCACATTTAGTGAAATGTTCAGCAAGTGTTCATATTTGAATTGTTGTCCAATTGGACTTGTCATAACTTATTAATTATGGAGTCATTGTATACAAATCATGTTGATTTAAATGAACTAAAACACAAGAAAATCCATAAATTGTAGAAAAATCTTGTGGTTCTCCATACCTTTGAAAAATGAATAAAAAGACCCCATAAGTAGTTTATAAACAATATGTATATTGATAATTGTGAGAAAGAACTAATGCCCCATATTTTGTTCATTATTTAGTTTTTCTGATATTTTCATTCATGAAGTTCCTTTGTGGCTTAATTTTTCCAAAATAACTTTAACTCAATTTTGAACACAATAAAATGGTGATGAGTATTGATGATTCATGTAGGTATTAAAGATGTTGCATTTAAAGGAAAGATTTTGTCACGATATGGTACATATGATAAGAAAATTTGTTGGTAGAGATAATTGTCAATTACCTCTACCTAAATTGTGATATTATTGTTTGCAAGGATATACTACAATTATAGTTAGTGTTTTGTCCCCATTAATGGACCAACATGAAGAGAAACTCAAGGTGGATTCTTACATTCGAATTGAAAATTTTGGAATTTGTATGAAATCAACAAAGGGTTTTGAACAAGGAAAGATGTTTTTTTGTGATACACATTTGTCTACGACTTTTGTGTTCATCATACCAACATTTGAAGTTGATGTCCAAACCAAATTTTATCATGTTGATTATTACATCAAAATTTTGTAACTAACCACATGAGACTTGGGCTACATTCACCATTGCAATAGTAGTGGTAGCAATTAAAGGAAAGTACCAAGACAAATCAATTACAAGTTGTCGATGATTCACAAAATGTGAGCAACACATTGTAGCACTTGGAGGTCATAATAATCATAGGGAATATGAACAAATTGCTAAGTATTTCAAAGTAAGTCATTGTGGAATGTTATTGTTCAAAAATATTGTGCCAACAAGTTTTAGAGATTGTTTCTTGAAGTGTGATTATTACACCATTTCTTCAATTATGATTGATGAGGATACAAGGCATCATCTACAAAGTATTCATTTGGAAATCAATTGTTCTACTCCACCAAATCAAAAGGTATGACGATCTTCCAAATAAATGTTTTGATTTTTACAATTAATGTCAGTTTCTATGATTATTATCATGGTTATATTTTGAAGAAAAATAAAATTATGCATTGTCTATTATTAATCCATTAGCAGCTCCATTTAAACAAATTTGTGTTGCATGCAAATTGAGAAACTTTCTTGTTATCATCTCTTCATAGGTACATTTTTCTTGACACCAACTTCATTCATCAATGGGTTCCGACAAAATTTAGATGCTATGATGTTAATTGATCTTCCTTGATCACTATTGGCTTTCGATGTTCCTAATTCAAGTCAATTAGAAATTATTTAGTTCATGTAGATCACATGCTGCATTAGATTTGGAATTGGAAGATGATCAAGAAATGGAGAGAGGGGAAAAACAAAAGCAATGAAGGATGTTGAAGGAAAAGCTTGTAAATATAGGAAAGTGTAAAAAATTCTCTAAATCTATTAATATAATATTTCAAAATGTTCCCTACAAAATGTAAGGTTTTTTTTGTGGTTTTATTTCTAGTGAAGCAAAAGAAATGAAAAAAATAAGTAATAAAAAAAGGAAAATAATTTTGCCATGATTATTTTTTAAATTATTCCCAAAGGGCAAGGCTGTACTTGGCTACTGCCTCATCTTATGCCCACTTATTTCAAGAAATGCCCCCGCACCCCAGGGCCTTACCTTACACGGAAAGCACTGCCTGGATTTTTCCTTTGTATTTTCAGCTCCATTTACCTGCCTGAAGAAACCTGCTTGCTTTCAGCAAGCGGGAACCTCTGTGGTGGAAGGTACGAGCTAGGCTGTACTGGGATCTTCTGACCAGTGGAAGGTACTAACCAGCCTGTCACTCTTTCTAAAAAATCCCATCTCTGCTTTACGTAGGAGAAGGGCATGTACTGAGGCCTTTCTCCTAGACATTATTGTCACTCAATGGTGGAGTCACTTCTTACACTCTCAAAGCCGCCCCTACTAGACCTTTTGACCACACTAGTTTAAAACCAAACCTCCTTAGAGAAGGTGGTTTAAGTTTAGGGGAAGGGTTTAGGTTGAGACCTTTCTTGATTTGAGAGTCCCTAAGGGCTATACCTCCCCTCGGCCTACTGGGCTTTTGGGCCGATCTCAAATTCAAAAGGGTCTAAACATAGACCCTTCCCCTATGTAAAAGCACAGAAATTTTATTTTTAAATTATTTTTTAAAAAATGAGATCATTTATGTATATTATTAACTTTGTATATTAAGTTAATCAATGTCATAAATTAATTTATGAATTAATTAATAATGAGTTAATCAATGTATGATTAACTTATTTTTAAAAGGTACAATGCTTTGAGAGTCTAGGGTAAGGATGATGATGAACAAGGCCGTTCCAGGAATGAGGGCTCCCTCCATGCAATTCTACCGATTGTTTGAGCCGAAAGTAAGGGGAACGAACAAAACCGTGTGTCGTGTTTTGAGTTTTCGTAACATATATGGCAAACTTAAAATTTTTGTCACCGTGCGGGAAAAAAAAATTGAACAACATCGACCAACAACATAAACCACGTACGTACATGCACCTTGAATTTTACTAGTCGGTATGATATGTTCGGCATTTCACGATCGCAATAATAAAAAAAAAACTTTTTTTTCAACGACCCAAAGAAACGGAGATTATTAAAAACGAAAATCCAACTTTAAAAAAAAAAAACTGACAATCAAAGTTATTTATTTATATATATACCTCATTCCTTTTCCATACCCACCAATACGTATAGTAATAAAATGTACGTATAAAATACGTACGTCGTCTTGCCGTATAGAGCGGCCTTCCTTTCTTCTATACTCTCGTGCGTGCGCTTGTATGCCGCGTTTTGTGTCTGTGGTTTTCGTCGTCGTCGTCGTCGCGTCTGCTGTCGTTGCATCTCCGATTTGCGATTTCTCCAGACGATTGCAACTTGTTCTTCTTCTGCTGCAGCTCTCATCAAAGGTGCGGATCTTAATCTGTCTTTTTTTTCTGTTTTTTTCTCTGTTTTTTTTTTTTTTCCTCCCACCTCCTCGCAAACCTTTTGCTGTGAGGTTTTCTTGGTTGTTTTGACATGGCCAGTTTTGTTTGTTACATAAGGTTTCGGAACCCTTTCTACACTGGATAGAGTTTCTTTCTGCTGCTGCTGCTGATGATTTTGATTCCGATCTTTCAAGGTTCAAGATTGTCGCAGGTTTTTGGAAAAAAGAAGAAGAATTGTAACCCTAGATATGGCTAGTTTTGTTTGTTGCATAAGGTTTCAGAAACTTTGTACACCGGATGGAGTTTCTTCCTGCTGCCGCTGATGACTTTGTTTCCGATCTTTTGAGTTTCAAGATTGCCGCGGCTTTTTGGATTTTTTATTTTTTTTACCCTATCTATGTCCGGCTTTTTAGTTAGATTCTTGCTTGCTTAAGGGGTGCGAGGACTGGAATGGATAAACTTCACGGACATGTGTTTTGTGAAGCTTTCATTCTTTCTCATTTGCTGCAGTTGAACGGGGGCTTGAGCAATTTGGTGGACTGAGAGGCAGGAAGAAGAATTTCTGGTTCAATAGGGTTTGTTTTCTTTACAGTTTTGAACTCCTCAATGGCATTGAGAACTGCTTCACTGGGCATTCTTGTTCTGCACATGTAGCTGCTGATCAGTTGGGCAGTGCCATGCTCCAGATCTGGTGCTGTGGAATAATTTGAGTTGGGAATTGGATATTATAGATGTGTCTGGGGTCGAGGAATATTTTTCTCCTTTTGTTTTCCTCTGGTTTCCTCCTTTCTTATTCTTATCAGACATCTGATTTGTGAAATTCTTATCTTGGTGATTGTAGGCTCTCTAGGTTTGCATCTCTTAAGGGTTTGTTATGTACAAGAGACAATGGGTTGTCAGAGATGCACCATGGTAGAATTTCAAGCATCATCAGTTAACAGTTTTCTTCAACTTTGTTTCTTAGGTTCCATAGATGAAGAGGGTTTTGTCTGCACAGCTGCTGACCTTAGGTTTGTTGTTGGCATCTGATTTTGCAGGAGGTTTGGGGAAGTTGAAAGCCCGAGCTAGTGACTTTCATTGAAGGACATTAAATTTCAGTGAAAGGATCTTGTTTTGTACTTCTTCAAAAGGTTGAAGATATGGGTGTAGGTGACTTCCAGGCCGGCTTTGACAATGACATAGAGAAAGGATTTGGACAGACACCAGCGTTGTATCCTGGGATAGGAGCCGATGAAAATACACTAAGATGGGGGTTCATTCGCAAAGTGTATGGGATCTTAAGTGTTCAATTTGTGTTGACGACGGTTGTGGCAGGATTTGTGGTTCTTTCAACTCCTGTCAGCCAATTTTTTCAAGCTAACCCTATATCCATCATTGTCCTTGCATTCTTGCCTCTAATTTGTAAGTGACCTTTCTCTTCCAACATTAAATTAAAATCTGTTTTTAATGAGGAACCATGGGTGGATGGTTTGATCTTTTGGTTTTGGCTTGAGGGGCTCTCTCTATTCTCCTTACTTTTGGCAGTCATTTAGAATTATGTCCAAGTGATTCTAAATTGTACGTTTTATGTTGGCAAACTTGTCCATCTTATTGTATATGCTTTACAAGTTATACTGTACAGAGTACACACATCCAGGGTTTCTAGAATTTTTCACTTCCAGCCAAGTGGGAATGAGGAGGTGGAAGCAAATGTGCAACATACACTTCCACTAATCTGTGTATGCTTAAATTAGATACTCTCATCAAATTGATTTGCCTTCTTACACATGTTGTGCCTCCCCCGCAATGTGGGTAGTAATCAGTCTTACTGTATGCTTTTTGGAGAGGCATCTCATGGTGATAGAAAAATATGTAGCAAGAGTAGTACACATTTAAAAACTTCTTAGCAACTGAAATTTCTATGTTTTTCTCCTCTCTAAGTGAAACCTGGAGAGACAGAGAGCAATGTAACTGATTATGCATATGAGCTGAGTGCTTTCAGGTGGAGTTGTGTGTTCTAATATAACAGTATGGACTTGTGTGAATTTTGTGCAGTGTTGTGCCCACTTTATGCATACCAGCAAAGCCATCCTTTGAATCTGATTTTGTTGGGTCTGTTCACTGTGTCAATCAGTCTAACTGTGGGCATCTCCTGCTCACTTGCTCCCGGTAAGTCACCCCTCATTTGTACTGGCTGGAAATCAATCTTTGAGGGAAGGTTCATAAAAAAAATTATTAGTTTCTTGTGGGACTTGAGAAGTTATGAGGTGTTGATTTTCTTTATGAATTCCCATCAAACATATTGGGACAATGGCAACAGTTGCTTTGAACTATAGTCATACTAGCTATGTAGTGGAGATGAAGATGGTGTTTTAACTTCTCTATCCAGGCCTGATTTTTTACTACCTGCAAGCATGCTAGAGCAATTAGGTTAGTCAGTTACATGTGACTCTTTTCAGCAATTCATTTTTTGACACACAACAACATGGTGTCTGTGGTTGGATACAGTGGGAATCGTGTTAGAAGCATTGCTGTTGACAGCAATTGTTGTGGTGTCTCTTACGGCCTACACTTATTGGGCAGCCAAGAATGGTTATGATTTCAGTTTCTTGGGGCCTATTCTATTCACCAGCCTTATTGTCATTGTGCTATTTGGTTTTGTCCAGGTACTATCATCTGCTCCTGTTTCCCACCATACACTTAAAAGATAGCTTCTAATTTGAGAGATCCTTGATACGTGTCTTACAGTTAAAAGTTTATGGGGTATGCAATCTTCCTGAAGTCATTTCTCTTATTACTGGGTGTAGGTTGAGGATGATCTTAGGGTAGCACATTTTTAATAATCATAAGTGGTGATGTGGCAGGCTTTCTTTCCTCTTGGGCCAATCTCACAGACTATATATGGGGGACTTACAGCATTACTCTTCAGCGCCTATATTGTGTATGACACCGACAATCTGATCAAGCGATACACATATGACCAGTTCATTTGGGCATCAGTTGCCCTTTATCTTGATGTCCTGAACCTCTTCCTGTCCATATTGCAGGTTCTCCGGAGTGTTCAATCAAGTGGCTAGATGCTGTGTACCCTAAGTGGGCTTGATCTGACTCATAGAATTCAATGAGGACATGTCTTTGGTCTGCTGCTCTTTCTAGAGTTGTGAAGTGATCTTGAAACCTAAGAGGAACAAACCTAGTGAATAAAATCATATGTGACTTTTAAGGTGTGCAGAACTGTTGATATTGGTTTTCTGCAGCTGGTGGGTACTACGCACAATTCAAACAGGTTCAGTGAAATCTTCTGTTTTACTTTATATATTTTAATTTGTTCTTCTGTTTCTTTTTCTTTTGAGTTGTTTGCAGAGAGATTACAAAATTTGTAGATGAACTGAACTTGTTGGAACCTTTTTTTGGGAAATTTGCCGGGTATGGGTTATGGGGAAATCAAAAAGTGCTATTTTGACAGGAACACTTTGCTGAATAAAAAACCGTATTGTATTTGTTTTGTATAAATGGTTTATGTGCATGTGTATGGATGCCCAGTTTTTCCAAGGACTTTTATGGATATCTTTGATGTTAAAATTCTGTTTCCACATGATTTTTGTATGTAGCAGGTGGTGAAGCACAACTAGTGTATCTTTGGACAAGAAAGGTTTAAGCACAATTTGCTGATGGGATAGTATTGATGAAAGAGTTGTTTATTTTGGTCAATATTCATCCTGAGTTTCTCAAAGCAAATTGGGCACTCCCATTTCCTGCATGCCATAACAAACCAAACCATAAGTAAAAATAAAAACCTATTTGTCGGTTTATAAATCGATTGATTGTCTGTTCCAAATTGAGAGCTTTGATCTTTTGCAGGTTAAGTGGGTAGGGTTGCAAAAGAATATGAATGAAAAAGTGTTTCCTGTTTACACACCATCCATCCATTGTGCATGGTGTGCTAGTCGGTGCGAATGAAAGTTGAGATAAAGATGGATAGTAACTTAGCGAGTACGGCCTTCTCATGGACATTCTTGTGAAACCCTTGCAATCGTGATCGCTCGTGCTGTGCACTTGCACATTCTGAGCGTGCTTTCTCAAAATCTTCACCTCGCTTCTCCAGCAATTTTTTGTGCTCAAAGACCCTCTGTCTCGCCTCATACAAGAACAACATGATAAATTTAAGCAAACTACTCACCTAATAACCATAACCATTCGACTCGGCAAGGTAGCAAAAGAATTCAGTGTTTTGATTTTAGGGTTTTATTTATTTTTATTTTTATTTTTTTTGTAATTTAGTTCGTAGTCTAGAAGTGTTATTAGATTTTTATTTTTCGTTATATCTTGTATACATTTACAGGTCCAAATTCAGTTCCACCTTCTTTTTAAGGTTATAGGTCATCCAAAGTAATAGAGTTCTCCCTAAAGAGTCCCATGATGAGGGGGGCGAGAACAGCCAGTTTCAGCATAATAGGGCATCAAACGTGTAACTGGGAATGAAAATTTTACTAAACAGAATAGTAGTTGTCTATAGGCAATTACCATTATTCTATTGCTGAAGGATGTTTGCTACAACTAGAAAGACCCAATACATTTCTAATGAATTAACTTTAGCTTGTTTGTAGCTTTGAGCAATACCTTGCATCTTTTAGCAAGTTGAGCAGCAGCAATGGACTCATGGTTCAGATGCTCTATTTCACACCTTCTCTCAGCTTCCTCAACCTTCTCTCTTTTTGAGCTCTCAATCTCAGATTGCAATTTGCTTTCCTTTGCATCCTCCCTACACAATTTATGGAGCACCTTGGTTGGATAAGTCTTAAAAATGCACACTAGTAAAAATGTGATGATGGAAGATGAGGTTCTCAGCTTCTTAACCCCACCCCAGCAGCTCTCAGTTCAATGTGGGTTGCCAATGAAGCTCGGGTGGCAAATTAAGTTTGTGTCCATGGCATATTAGGTCATGTTGATGAACATATCAATAAAAATGTGGGAAAAAAAAATCTCAAAATTTTTGGTGATTTTCAATTGAATAAACATTAACGATTTTACAACCACGACAACATAATAAGGTTTTGATTTACCTTACGTCAAATTGTGAGACATATTCATCATCATGGTCTCATCCATATACCCTATTTCATATTTGTGGTGTTTATTATAATTTGACATTAGTGTAATATGTGTGGTTACCAAGCATTCATGTTGTGATTTCATCCATATAATGTAGAATATTGGTGATGTTGTGTTGTGATTTCATCCATATAATGTAGAATATTGGTGATGTTGTTTATGGTAATTTGACATTAGTGTTATATTGTGTGCTTTTTCCACATTCAAGAGTTAAGGTGTATTGCCCAAAAAAAGCCATATTTTGTCACAATGAAGGACTAGTAGATGATGATTTGCCTACGCTTCTTTCTTGATGTCATCAGCTAATGTTCGAAATTGTTCTCGAACTGATTCCACTTCTTCAAGCCAAGATAAACCCTGATCTCTCAATTGACCTCCAACTTCACTCATAATCAATTTGACGTTTTCTTGACCAACACGGTCACGAACCTCAATCCTTTTCAAATCCTCTTTATAAACATGATCCAATGCCTTGAGCTGTGCAATATTTCACTATTTTTGTCAAGCATTTGTCAAGTAAAAGCCACAAAATTAATTTATATTTTATTTTTAAAAAAAATTGGGTAATTGAAAACATTGATACACCCACAATTGAAGTTGGTGACCCGTGATTGAAGTTCAATCCTTTTCATGAAATGGGTCGCCATTGAAAAGGATTGATGAAATGGGTGTCACCATTGAATCGATGGAGTGATGATGATGCACATAAAAATGAATCCCAAATCCATGGGATCATTCAAGAATGAAGATTTCACTACTTGGTGGAATCAAAAACAATTTAGATGAACCTTTGACCACTTATTGAAACTAAGAAGTGTCCTTGATGCAACAACCTTGGGGTCATCTTTGAAAGTAAATGGAGTGCGGATTGCATTAGCAATATCAAGGAATTGATCACTCCACTTATTCACCAAATTGGAGACGCGATTAAAGCGAGTAGGATCAAATAGCTCTCCGTGGTGATCATGGACCTTCTCTTCAGGTAACAATTGGAGACCATGTTTGTCCTTCCAAGCTTTCCAAAATCTGAGAACACCAATAAGTTAAGTTAAATTTGGTGGGGTTGGTCAATTTCAGCTTCACTAGTCACCACCCATTTGTTGTGCCTATGATCAGAATTAAACTTGCTTAGAGTAGTTTCCCTAATCAAGTTTCACATCTCTTTACTAAAATCCACCTTAATTGATAAATTTAAGTCCAAGTCTCCAAGGGAGTAGTGGCAAGAGGCTAGGTGGAAGACTCTAGAATTTGCAACCACCACATGAACTTGCAAATTCAGGACTTGCTTTGGTGGGGGGGGGGGGT
>Ga0116227_10004150_pt1 | contig 31625 bp, 31 predicted proteins | sample S1TSphgellanicum_FD_89693 | JGI IMG/M metagenome (GOLD analysis project Ga0116227, IMG submission 89693) | Host-associated microbial communities from peat moss isolated from Minnesota, USA - S1T2_Fb - Sphagnum magellanicum MG | ecosystem: Host-associated > Plants > Peat moss > Unclassified... | reverse complement strand
CATAATTAAAAAATTTAAAAACTTCTAGGCTACTAACTTCCTTGGGCAAAACTATGTGTAAGGTTAGATGGTAGTTTGCATACTATCAAATGTAGAATTTGTATGTAGAAGGAGGTGGGTTGAAAGGGGGAGAAAAAAAACTTTTTTGGAAATAGAAAAAAAAAAAAAAAAAAAAAAAAAACCATGTTATTTGCTTGTTACTCCTTAGGCTATTGCCCAATTGATACACCAAACAAATGAGAAAATACAATTCAAAACATGAAATCTTATGAACAACATCACATCAAATGAGAAGGCAATTAGTGGATGAATGGAAAAAAGAAAACGGCAATCAAACCATAAATGAATTCAAGGGGATGCTCATGTAAAATTTCAATCCACAAAAGTTGATTCCGTTTCAAAGTTGCACACAAGGAAACTAAGTATTGCCACAAAATTTACACAATCTCATGACATTAACCTAGTGGCAATGTAGTGATATGATGCACACTCAACAAGTCATTGAATATGGAAACTCCAAAGTAACCCAAAATACCTTCCGTGGAAGGCACCATGCTCTTTTGAGGCAAAATTTTATACTAAAGGTAAGGCACCTCCACATATACTAGAAAAGTGCTAGTGGTTATTTATCAAGGGAAAGAGGAGGTTGATGATGGTCAATAGTGTAAGCTCGAAGATACAACAATACATACCATATACGAGTGACCTTGTTATTTCCAACGTGCACCGTAATGGTAGGTCACGAGTATTAGTTCATGCTACTACACCCAAGTTAGTCATGACTTGGGTCCCCTTGGCAAATCCACCTTGGGGTTGGGTCAACTAGGAAGGAGGTCCAAGAGTGTTTTGGTATAATTTTGGCCATAGGTAGAGGACATCCAAGAGTGTTTTGGTATAATTTTGGCAATAGGAAAAGGAGATCCAAGAGCATTTTGGTATAAATTTGGCCATAGGAAAGGGAGATCTACGAGTGTTTTGGTAAAATTTTGGCCATAGGAAAAGGAGATCCAAGAGCATGTTGGTATAATTTTGGCCATAGGAAAGGGAGATCTACAAGTGTTTTGGTAATAATTTTGGCCATAGGAAAAGGAGATCCAATAGTGAAAAATCCCACCTCCTGCATAACTCTGAATGTAGATAATTCACTTGGAGGTGCCCTTGGTGCTAAGTTGTAGAATTGGTATGTTGGAGTTAAATTGAATATTTGGACAAACTTTTTAGTTTGAATTATTATTCAGCTTTTGGACATTGTCCACTATGGGTTACTATGGAGTTTCCGTGTTTTGGGAGAACAAAAAAAACAAGAAAGATAGACTACTCCTTTACTCCAAACAAAGTCCCAAAAGTGAATTAAAGAGAACAACATCATGGAGAGGGATGGATGTTCTCAACTCACCTAAAAGTTTTGGTCATCTACCTATAATCAACTTTGCTTCCCCACAATGGCATGAAACAAACCCTTTTGATGGTTGGGTGCATGCAACTTTGTGCAACTCCCTTTGTGACATGATCCCATGTTTGAACAAATGACTTTCCAATAGTTCAAGCTTTTGTAGATTCCCAAAATAAAATAAAATGAAATAAAATCATATATATATATATATATATATATGAAATTCAATTAATTTTTTTTGGGTAGATTTTTTTGTGAATTTTTTATTTTCTTTGCAAAGGCACATCATACAACTATAATTTAAGTAGTATATACATGTATTGGACATATATACATGTATAGTTCAAATAGAAATATCCTTTGGGATTAGCCTTAGAAGCATGTGATGGGAAATGTGCATTGGAAATTGGTTTTGATCCAACATATTTTAATCTCAAGAACAACCATCTTATCTTTTTGTTATTCACATATTGGATGAGATGATCAACTAATTAAGTGCATGGAAATTGGGAAATAGTTCACAACAATATGTGTTTATTTGAGGGGACAAACTTTGTCATTTTTTCAACAAAAAAAGAAATTTTTGGGAAATTTATGTTTTTCTTATGCAAAATTAGACTAATTTATGGAGAAAATTACCAAAAAATACTATATTACAAATTGAAAAATCAAAACCTGTACACAACCCAAACCTTGTTTGTGCCCATATTCCTTGGCAATTCAAAGACTTTGTTTTACGGAAATTCTTGTTTGGGGAGGTTGAATTCTACACACCATTATACTAACCCACTTGAAGAAATTCCTTGGCATATTTGGAGGCACCTTACGTATATGAATCTCCCTTCTAGAAATGAGAAAAGGGATATTGTGCCTAATTTGTAAGAGTGAGAGGGATCTTATGCCTACAACCAACTCTTAAGAAGTAGTAGGCATAGGAACCCTTGTGTTCCTACACCTCATGAAATACATATGCTTAGGTTTACGATAACCTTTGCCTCATGCTTTAGGATGGATGAATACGATTTTAAAATAAATTTAAATTTAATTGTTTTTTTTTTTTTTTGGGTGGGTTGTTTTGATTTCCAATTGCCCATTTAAATGTTAGCGATCACAATTAAGATTGATTATTACAATCAAAATTATTAGAATTAATGAATGTAATAGATATTGAGTTAAACCCTTGTAATCGAGATTGTGTTATGTAACATTGAGTTAAACAATCGTTTTCGACCTCTTTACATAACATTGAGTTAAGACTTCAAAAACTAAGCTTTTGACGATAGCAATAACAAAACATGGTATTTGTTAAGAAGGTGGTATGATGAGCAATCCACAAGAGGAATGAACCAAAGTTGACTAGGGGTTAGATAGGACAATAGAAAAATTTGAAAGTCTGGTCTAGTTTTGGTGACCTACCAAAATTCACTATCTAAATCTGGTGAGTTTAAAACTCTTTTTTTTTTCCCCAATTTGTTTTAAAATAACTGTTATATATGTTTTTTAATTAAAAAAAATAGCATTGAAATATTTTTTTTGTTGACAATAGTGCCAAATTTATTAATAAATAATTTAATTTAAATTTATTATTAAAAAATTATTATATTCAAAAAAAAAACCACTTATCACAAATGCTAACACCAAGTTAACCCCAGATGCAAACAAAGATGCCACATCATCATGGACAAAGTGCTATTGAACACTACAAATGTGAATGCAAAAATCAAGAAAATTTAACATTTGACTTACTACCATTGACTTACTAGTAGGTGGGGAATGAAACTAAAATAAAAGTATGTTCTCTCTCTTTGGATGTTTTTTTTTTTTTTCCTTTTTTTTCTTTTTCCTTCTACCCATTTGATTTTGGTAAAAAAGAAAAAAAAGAAAAAAAAGAAAAAAAGAAAAAAAATAATAATTGCATCACTTGTTTTGTTGGTTTTGCTCCTTTCTAAAAAATAAAATAAATTCTTTTATTTTTTTTCCCCATTGGTCTTGTCTTTTGGGCTGCTGTAGGGTTTTTTTTTCCCTCTAGGGTTTTTTTTCGGTCCGACTAGACCTACTACGTTTGTAAACATTCGGTGGGATTTGCGAAGTTTCGGACACGAGACGCGTTTTTTGTTGTTGTTGTTGTTGATGGTGGTGGTGATGATGGTGGTGATGGTGATGGTGGTCGGTCTTTTTCTACTCTCCAACAATCTTTGACTTGGTGGGATGAGAAGGAGGGGATGGTTCGTGTGAATTTGCTGTTGCTGCTCTTGTTGTTGTTGTTGTTGGATTGATTGGTTCCAAGAAATCAGCTTGCAATCGATCTGCACCTTCTTGGGTCTTTCAGAATCCTCACCATCATCACCATCGTCGTCATCGCCGCCCAATCCCTCCATCACTACTATAGAGCTCTTCCGGTATCTGCTCTTGTTCTTCACTTGTGGGGTGTCAGTATTTGTATAGTTTGTTGAATTTCAGAAACAAAGAAATGAGCGAGAAAGAGAGAGCGAGCGAGAGAGAGGACAACAAAAAAAACGAGGTTTGAGACAGGAACAATCTCTGGAGCTTAATTGGGTTGCTCTTCGGGTCATTGTTGAGGAGCAGTTTTGGTTTTCAGAAGACACAATTTGTTGAATTTCTTTAGAAAAGTGCAGACCGAGAGAGAGAGAGAGAGAGAGAGCTTCATTGGGTTGTGTTCTTTCTTGGGATTTGGTTAGCTTTTGGGGACTGAAGAGGTAGCTAGCGTGTGGGAGATTTGGGAGATTCGGGAGACGTTGCTGCTGAGGCATTGATTGTTGCGAGACTAGAGGAGGAAGCAGCAGCGCTCTGTTGGTGCAGTTGTGCGGGAATTTGGAGAGCATCTGCAGCAGTAGAGAGACGCGGATAGCTAGCTTGTTAGCTTCTCGGGATTTGTGTAGAGTTCTAAGCTTGTCCTGGATATTGTTGGCCCGGAGCGAGAATTGGCAGACGGTGGATACTTGTATGCATCAACTTCTTCTTCTTCGTTTGATCGGAAGCTCCGAGAACAAATCTGCAGTATCACATCTCAACAGGCGATGAATCGGAGGAACCAAATAGCAGCAACGCCCACAGCACTCATAGAGTAGTGGCGCAAATTGTAAACCCACCCATCAGCAATCTCAAGAGCCAGAGAGAGAGAGAGACAGCAGAAACAGACAGAGAGAAGCAGAAGACCCACAACACTGCAATCTGTCTTTTGGTTTTCAAACTACATCCCGGTCAGTTACAGGGCTTGAAGAAGCTCTTGGCGACAAGCAAACATGGCTACTCCAGCAGGCAATCCCCAACAGCCTCAGTCTTCGCCATTCTTGTTGGGAGACGGCAGCAACAGTAGCAACCCCAGCACTCCACCATCGTCATCTCAGATGGTGAACAGCAAGATCATGGTGGTGGCTGTTGCGGTGCTGTTTGCAGTGGTAGTGTTCATCTTCTGTCTACACATCTACGCCAAATGGTTTTGGCATCACCAGGACGCCGGGGCCTTAAGGTTAGGACGAGGTTCCTGGAGGAGAAGATCTTCTCGTCGGACGTCCATCGACCCTCTTGCTGATGATGACCAGCAGCAGCCGCACCGGCCTCTCTTCCTCCTCCAGAGCGTCGGTCTAGAGAAGTCGGTAGTGGAATCCCTGCCAACTTTCGTCTACAAGAAGGAGGATTTTGTTGCAGCAGACGGATCCTCTCTTCCTCCTCCTCAGCAGCAGCAACTGGAGTGTGCTGTGTGTCTGGAGGAGTTCAAGGAGAATGAAACAGGTCGCACGCTTCCCAAGTGTGGTCACAGTTTCCATGTAGAGTGCATTGACATGTGGTTCCACTCTCACTCCAGCTGCCCTCTCTGTCGAGCTTCAGCTCAACCAGATGGTCCAGCTGCCTCCACCAAGAAACCATCCACTGCGCTTGCGCTCACCGTTGCTGCACATGAAGGTGATGGAGAAGAAACCCTAACCCTTAACCCTTCTCCATCACCTTCATCTGCAGCATCTACAATGGATCCATCATTAGCAGCAGCAACAACAGCAGCAGCAGTAGGGACAAACTTGCAACAACAGGAAGCTGCTGACAAGCCACAAATTCCACCCAATGTGCTCTTCTGGGGTGTAGGAGTAGGGTCAACTAGCTTGGAGCAGCAGGAAGCAGCAAGCCGGCATCTAAGAGCTGTAGCAGCAGTAGCAGCAAGTGGCCGATCATCATCATCATCATCATCATCAGCCAGAGTACGAGCTCCTTTCCAAGTAGCCATCGACATACCACAAGCAAGCTCAACAACTGCTGCATTTGAGACTACAAGCTCTCCTTTCTCCACTCCCAGGTCACCCATGGGTCGCTTCATCACCTTCACAAGGTTGCTCAGCAGAGGCAAGAGCATTGCAGCAGCAGCAGCAGCAGCAGCAGCAGCCAGCCCCTCTTCTTCCTCTTCCTCCTCCTCTTCACCTCCTATTTTGCATTTGCCTGTGGATTCAGAACAAGCTCCAGCTCCATTACAAATTGCAGCAGAGCCTTAACTCTAATTTGCAACAAAGTACTGAAACCTGAGATCAAATTTGTAGTATCAGCAGCAGCAGGAGCTTCAGAAATCTTGACAACTTCTGGATCAAATCTTACTCTTTCAGAAGTTGACAAAAGAAAGATGGAGCAGAATTGGATCAAATTCTAGTACAATCAGGTGCAGGAGGAGGAGGCAGAGGAGCTTCAGAAACTGTGAATAGCAGAGTAAAATCCAAACTTAGTATCAGGAGACCAGAGGGAGGAGGAGTTTTCCTCAGGAAGCTTGAAGAGCCTGAATCAAAACTGGATTTAGTCTATGTCAGGAGTCTTGCTAAATCTGTGCAAAACAAAACTGGATCAAATTGGAGCTTTGGAAGCAGGCTATACAGGATTTAAGCTTGAGGAGCTTCACCAGGAGTCCAAAGTCTGAGCTAGAAAGATCACACTATCTACACTACTATCAGAGCTTGACAAGGAGCAATGTGTGTGCATCATCTGCAATGAGAAGTGCAATTGGGTCCTGGAATCTTGCTGCAGGGAGCTAGATATATCTTTGTGCGCATGTGCTTGTGGGAGAACTTGTCTGACAGTTTTGCAGGCAAGCTCAGCTCATGGACATGGCAACTATGATGGCAAAGACATGGTCATGGTGGACATGATAGCTATGGCAAAAACATACACTTCTGCAGGTTCTTGATGAGGATCTTAATGTTTCTGATGAGACAGAGGCACTTTTGTTCTTGTATATTAATGGCTTTGGAGCTGGGAAGGCAGTCAACTCATTACTGGAGAAACTGGGTGGTAGTAGTTCTTTTTGGGTAAAGTCTCTCGCAGCAACTAAATTGACAGCAGCTTTGTGTTTGAGCTGGTTCTCGGGTGAGTGCCCACTTCAAAAGGTGCTGCTTTCAACATTGAGAAAACAAGGAGGGTCAGTCACTTTGTGAGTAATTCTTCTGCTTCTAGTTTTTCAGCAAGAAAGACATTGAAGCAATTTTTCTGGCAAATGGGTCAGATACTGTTGTATATGAAATCAGCTAGAGTCTCATTTCCCAAATCGTAGCGCACACACTGACCACTCCACTTTGTCCTGTGGTGCATAGAGAGATGTACAATAAAATTATTCAACTGAGGCAGATTACATGGTTCTAGCAAGATGATGGCATAACAACCATAATTTGCCTCCCACATTAATTTATGAAAAATTCTTTTTTGGTTGTTCTTTTTGGGGATTTTGCACAATTGAAGCAAAAGATTATTCCAATACCCAAGTACAAAAATGACCAATGTCGGTAGTGAATCAAGATTTCACATGCTTTTGGAATCTGTGTGTCACTTCATTGGAAGTTTGCTTATTTGTCAGGATGCAAAAGCATTGAAGATGATGCTTGTTGTTATGCTTTCTCAACTTGTATTGCTTACTGTTTTCCTTTGGTTATGGTATGACATGTAGAGAGTAGAAAAACCAAAGATTGAGAAACTGTTTGTGGTGATCATAGAGCATGGTGGTGCTGGCTAATCCATGAAGCCCGATTGACTGAATATTTTGGGGACCTTGTCTTGTCCTCTCTTCCATGAAGGATTTCTTGGATTTCAAAAGTGCATATGGGTTACATGTTTCCTTGGTGAATAGTTCCATAGTCACAATGAACCCTGGCAAGTCTATAAAGAGAAGGTTGCAATTTTTGGGAAAAACATTGAAATTAGTTGACCAGGATGAATTTTAGTACCCATTTCAATAGTTTGTTCCCCAACATGCATGTGTAAACTACACCATTCGTCACATGATCTGATGCAAAACATGTTTGGTTTTGGAGGCAACTGACATTGTCATAACCTATATGAACCCATAACAAAATTTGCATGGTTTTTGGAACGATGTATTGTGGAAACTTCATGGTTGTAATGAAGAACCCAAATGTGATATGACTATTCTATTATAGATGCACAATGCACTTTAGGGTGCATTGTAATTGTCACATGCAAGTTTGTCTAATCAAAATCATCGGTTTGTTTGGCATGGACATCATACATTTGCATACATCTAAAATTCGATGACTTCTAGACAATAATCATGACAATTGGGGGAAAAATAATGATAATGTAATAACTAGAAAATATGGCAATTTTAATGAATGGAGAATTCACAAGTTGACTATATATGCAGCTAATGAAGCTCAATTTATTCTATCATAATGCTAATTTTAATAAGCTCCAAACAATTTAGTCCATTTCACCCATTAGCTTTTTGGCCTCAATTTGTTGACGCCTTCGATGCACGGATTGTCTACTATCAAACAATTCCTTAACCTTGATTGTTTCTTGAGTAATCTTGTCTAACAATTGTCTTCTGTAAAGAGCCTGTTTGATCACATGATTATAACCTCCCATTAAAATCACATGTTTTCAACAGTTTCATGTTTATTTGCATCAACATTTCCACCATGAATCATTCTTTTTAAGACTTTTTGTTTATTTGTTGTTGATGGTCGACATACAAACCCAATTCTGTTCAAGGAATATGTGCTAGCGCATCAACACTAAAGTTTGTTACCTGTGTGCGTTGAAGTTCTTGGACATTCTTTTGTTTTTCAGACAGCACTAAATTCTTCTCTAAATTCTGTCGAGCTTGATTCAAATAAGCTGTCTTATGATATTCTTTCAGAAATTGGTTATCATCCTCAATCTTGGATAAAATTTTCTGTTCATGAAACACAATTTCAAGTTTCAATTTTAATAAAATTTGTTGATTATGCAAAATTTATCACAAATACGGTTTTCTTTGAGTTCATGAACCTCCTCCCCATTCCAAATCTTTAGTAATAAGCTACAACACGACCACCAAAGAATGCATTAATCAAATCCATTGCATTAGATTTCCAAATTGGGTAAAATAGTAGGAATGTAAGGATTCATTGCTAATTAGTATATGTAGTCAATTACGTTACTTCATGGTTTTCAATTAAGAATATGTATACTTTGGTCTCAACTCTCAACCTAATGTATCAATTTAGAATCCCTTTTTTTGGTGGAATTCCATTCTATTCATTCATCTACTTGCATTTCTGAATTTCATGCCACAAATTCCAAGAAGATGAGTGAAATCAAAAATCATCTTTCAACATCTAGTCAATCCCTTGTATTGAATAACGTATCTCTTCAAGAATTCCGTAAGACTAAACACAAAGTTACATACTAGAAAGACAAAGGGTGATGCGTTAGTCATTCTATGCGTGTGGGTTGGTTGGCATTAGTGACCTCATGGATGGCAAGGAGCAAGAAAAAAGAAAGGAAGAAAGGGAAGACCCCAACCAAGACTTTCTACTAATATACTAGATGAAGTCTAGAGACTTTTTTTTGGAAGGGAGTTATTGGTCTGAGTCTTACACCATAAGAAGTAATACCATAACATTGATGTATTTGTATCATACCTGAGACCTTTCTTCCCGTATGTTAGTCGCCTTTTTTTGGATCCTCACTCGATCCTCATCCTTTTGATCTTGTACAGCTTGTCTATCAGCTTGCTTTCTTTCCCAAATCCTTTTCTTTTCCTTTGCTTTGATTGCATCCGCCTGGAAAAGTTACTCTCAAGATGATCTAATTATACAAGAGTTTATTGAAATTGTATGAACTTTTTTGGTATTGACTACGTACGTGATCACCTTGGTCTCAAAATTATAACAAAGTTTTCAATAAGTTGTTATGGCAAAGTCTTACCTTGCATTTAACATCATAATCATCTCGTCGAGCTTGCAAGAAGCCAAGCCAAGTTGCTACAGCTGCATTGCTACGCATCTCAGCCTCCTTTTGGGCCATTGCGGCCATCTGAGCTTGCTCATACCTTTGTCGTGCAATTACTTCTCTTCGAGCTGCATCTTTAGCCTTCATCTCTTTGGTCTTGATTATAGCCAACTACAAAAACAAAAAAACAAGAAAATGGAGAGTTTTTTTTAATAATCTCATTCAACATGAGAGATTAATAATATATATTTGTTTATATTATGTTTCTACATCAAGTTTTCCTTATGTACAATTTTTAGTCCCAAGGAAGTTACATGGTTACACTTTTTTGAGAAGAACAATTGTGTACTTTTCACACCAAAAGAAAAATGAAAAACAGTGGAACTAGTTACGATCTTTCAACAAGCTTCATTTCAAAATGATGTGTGTGTGTGAATCGTCAAAATTGTGCAAATCATTGAACTTTGTGTCCCACATGTGTTTATGATGTGCAAATCATCAAATTTTGTGTACGTGTTATGATGTGTGTTTGAAGAAAGTATTAAGTTGCAGGGCAAGTAGCTACTAGCCTAGTAAGCTTGAGACCTTCTCTATGTCATCTTGTTGTTTTTGCAATTGTTTTAAAAAGTCGTTTTGCACCCTTGTTCTTTCTTCTTCATTTTCCTTTGCAAGTCTCTTTTCTTTCTTCTGCTCAAGTCAAGAAACCAAAAACCAAGTGATGCAAATTGGTGTTCAAAAAGCTTATAAATCTTTTTCAAAATGGAAACCCATTTAGTAGTCAGTCCATCACTATGCAGATGCACACCCTGTCCCATGTGATGGATGATGGGATAGGAGTTTCTTACAGCTTGTTTAGCAGCTTGAACTTGCAATTTTTGTTCTTCCTTATACTTTTGTTCTGCTGCTTTTCTTGCCTCCATGATTTCTAGCAGGTCCTACAAAATTATGTTCATGTACCAAACACATTTTGCCAAAATATTCACAAATTGTCAAGTTACAAAACTACATCTGAATGAATGTGTATAAGAAAATTCTGCAGTTGGGGAATCTTTGCGATAGATGCACAATTTGGGTCTTGAGCAACAGATGTGCAATTTGGATCTTGAGCAACAGACGAGCAATTTGGATCTCTAGCAACAGATGTGCAATTTGGATCTTGAGCAACAGATGAACAATTGGGTCTTGAGAAACAGACAAGAATTGGGTGTTGAGGAACAGACTGTGACAGTTTGATGAAATTTTTTGGCGAAATTTACAAAGAAGAGCAGACTCTTTTTGTTTTTGAAAGTTCACCAAAAATTGCCGTAAGAGGCAGGACCATAGAATATATTCAAACATCCAACACAATTTCCCAAAAGAGAAAACAAAAATATGTTATATCAATTAGAAGTACATGATTTTCAGTAAGCACCTTTTCTTGATCCTCCAAAACTTTTTCATGAGCCTCCTCTTGACTTTCTTTCACTTTCTTTGCCTTCTCTGCTTTCTGTCAAATGCAAATGATTCATACTCTGTCCAGCATTTTTGTGTTGCAAATCACAAACCAACAAATCTCACAACAAAGTTGTTTTGAAAGTGTTCATTCCTTCGCAAGAATTCAAGTCCTTAATCCCACAAAGCCCAATTACTATGCAACCAACTACTACTTGTGGTATTTGTTTACATATATTTTAAGCTATTCAGTCCAAAGCCCAGTTATAGGTTTTTGTTCCAGGAACTTTGTCACATAAATTTGGAGCATGGAAATCTACCTGTGCTTTCATCTTCTTCTTGTCTGCTGCAAGCCTTGCATCAGCTTCTGCTTGTATTCTCTGTTGGAGATGAAGCCGAGGTAGAGTGGGTTCAGAAATAATTAGTGCCATAGCCATTCAAGCTAAATCTAGTTAGGTAGATTGGTTCTATTTTGTAATGGACCTTGATCTTGAGCCTTTAGCTAAGTACCCACAAAGAAAGAATAGTTACCGACATGATGAATCAATACCCACATGAAGCTTTATTGTCGATAAGGAGAGAACCCTAAGATGTTGATGCATTATGAAGCTTTAGCAGGATTGTGATCAACATCTTGTTGTATTGCAGCTGCTCTGTGCAGAGAAGACACTAGAGAATTTTTTTTCGCTTGTGAACTTACTGTCATCTCAGCTTCATACTTGGCTTTTTGCATCAAGTCTCTCTCATGCTTCTTGCGTGATGTCTCTTCCATTGCCTCAGCCTGCAATATGTATGTATCACACATGCTACTTAGTGTCATCTCATATTGAAAGAATTTGCAAGGTTTCATACACATCATGGTCTGAGTTTGAATGCTGGAAATGGGGCTTTGACACAGCAAAATTGAGAGATTTAATAGCAAAGTGCAAGAACATCAAGAAGGAGAAGAATCAATGAGGAAGAATTAAATCAATCAACATTTTAGAATGTTTCAGACAGTTTGATATGAAAATTTAGCTGAAAAAGACCAAAGCTGCTGATTCTTCTTATTGCAACTTCTTCCTTTAGGCATTGAAGTTTACTACACGAGCATTTTTTGAATCACCTTCTCCATGGCTGCTTTAGCAAATTCTCTCCCCATATTTAGCTGGTGGATTTTCCCACCTTTAAGAAAAACACTGCCTGTGTTGTGCTTCTTGATCATCCTGTCTCTCTCCTCATGAAGTTTTCGCATCTTCTCTGGGTTGAAACACCATAAATGAGGTCGCAATTGTCAAGCATATCAATACTCCAACAGAGAGACCTTCCCTTTTACTAGATTATATAACATTTAGTCTCTAGTACTCTAGTTGTTGTCGGCACAAAGAACTGATTTGGGTTTTCTGGGCATTTGTTGCCCCTTCAATCAGATTTTACAAGACTTCTTACTAATCCAGAGCTTCACACTCTTCAATAGAAGAAGCTCAAGGTTGTCAGTGGAATGTTTTGCATTTATAAAACCAAATTTGTTGCCATCACAACAGAATACAAGAGTCTACCAGCAAGCATCATGGAAGACTACCCATCACCAGTTAGTTGTATATGGACCGATTGACAGGAACAAATATGAAAATTTGGGTTTTGCACCTTTTCTCTGCTTTTTGAAGAATTCGAACTTGAGTTCCTGCAGCTCAAGACTTAAGCCCCTTTCAACAAAATAGTCTCTTTGCCTGTACTGAGACAACAGGCATGTGGTTAGCTATGTTCCTTTTACAACCTTGAAGAAGTCTGGTAGTAAAATTTCAACAGCAGTTTCCTCCTTGATGTTATTGCCGAATTATACCTCAGATTTACAAATCCATGACCTTAGCTTATGTATCAAGTGTAGATTGTATTTCCAGATCGTCAGAAGGCGCTTATAGACACGAAACTGTACTAAAATTCTCTACAGTTGATAGTCTATGAGTTCTTTACAGACTTTTGAGATGAACTCAGCAAAAATGATCACGTAAGTTACACACTCAGACCTGAGAACCTCAACAGAAATAATAAATTCTGGAGCTTGACATCTACAAATACAGAAATGGGTGCACAGCAGATTGTCTACATTCTACAAAAACAAAGTAAATCTACAAAACATGAGTCCATGCTAAGTAGCAAATCAAGCTGCAAGGGCAAGCTTCTTCTCTAGACTTGATATGCAGCCATAAAAAAACAATGAAACATTTTTTTGGTGTATTTGTACAACTTGGGCAGATGAAGAAGTTTAGAGCACACCGATTCTGAACGTCAGAAGGATCAATGCCAAGGTTAAGACATGCTTGCAGTGACCTAGGGGTGTTGAGAAGTTCATCAACTCCGGCACTGTCTGCAAAAAGGCTCTCACAGGGAAAAATCATAAGAGCTTCATCAAAACTTAAAGGATCAATGCGATCTCAGAGGACTTCCCCAAAAACTGGGAGCCAAACACAACATGTTGCAAATTAAAATCCATATGTATATACCAATGTTGTCCAGAGAGATCTTCCGATTCCTTGTCGGGCTCACACCCTTCTGATATGCTGCAACCTGAAAATTGAGTCACGATTGCAATTGTTGTGAGAGAGAATTCCCTTGTGAAAGATGAGAGGGTTTCAAGCTCTCAACTGGTGATGCTTAAGCTAGAAGAAGCCTTCAAAAGGCTCTCATGTACCATCCTCCCAAATTCCTCATGAGGTCATGCATAGTTCATAAAGAAGCAGCTCTATTCAAAGAAACACACCAGCTACAATGGACATAGCATAATACAGACATAACAGACATACTTTGAGAGGTAAAGACATTGAGGCTTTGAGAGGTACAGACATTGAAGCTTTGAGAGGTGAAGACATTGAAGTTTTGAGATGGGTACATGTGGGGTTCAAGAGTAAAGCTTCAATGAGTAGAAAAAAGGTTAATAATCGGCACGATATTTTGGTGCAAAACATTCACCTTCCATGTCCTGATCATGTTGTCTGCCCATGTGTTGGGATTGACATCTTGTTCACGCCATCCACCAGGTGGAGCTATTTTTGGCTGCTGTTGTGCCATTTGGTGGTTGTTGTTGTTGTTGTTGTTGTTTTTCTTTTTCAGACTCCCCCAATGTCTAAACCTTTGTCCTTGTGGTTGGCTTTCTCACCTTATCCAACAAGCTGAACAGCCACAAAACCCCGACAATGTTGGCAGCTGCAATCCTTGATCTCAAACCAACAAAAATCTCTCATAATTTCCTGATTTACTCAAATTGTTTCAATACTTCACAAAAATCTTTCAAGTTCAGATTCAATGAAATTTTATTCTCTCTCTCTCTCCTTTCAGGGTTTTTTCAAGTGCAATTTCAAAAAACAATCACAAAACTCTGAATCCATTTGGTATTGGGCTTTTTTATTCCAAGCTTCCAAATGATTTCAAATACAAGTTGATGATCCTATTATTTCTTCTTTCTTTCTTCTCACCCAAATAGATTACAAAAAGGAGCAGCAACAATTACAGATTCAAATGAGAAACTTCCCAACTCTGGTACTCTATTGCAGTTTTGCAACTTGGAAGTTGGATTTCTTGAAATTGATCAGCAGCAGCAGCAACAACAACAGCAACTGCAGGAATGATCATCCCTGTCAGAAGTTATACTAGAAATTAGTTGATCATCAGTCAAGTTTTTCGAGAAAATTTTCCATTGAAGAAGAATCATGGGATGTGAAGAGACAATTGCCATCAGGATCCTGAACCCCCTTTTTTCTTTTTTTGTGGGCTGTGATCTATCAATGGAGACAAGACATTGAGCTGCAATCAAGAAAGCAGCAACAGTAAAAGAAGAGAATCAGAATGAGAGGGGAAAAAAGGAGGAGAGAAAAAAGGGGAAGAGTTTAGTAGAAGACCATACAACAAACAAAACAGCAACAGCAGCAGTGTCCACCACCAGCAACAACATAGCCAAAGGTTACAAGCTGGGGAGTCACTCACTGTGACCATTGGAAGGCTTGTGTCTTTTCATGTTAAACTCATGTGTTGCAGATTGGACTGGGCCCCTCCTTGATGGTGGGTTGAACAATGTCCTCAAAGCTTTTTCTTGCCGATGGTGAACTAGGTTCTAGGTTGCAAGTGCCAAGCAAAAAAAGGAGGAGACATCACCCATTAGGACTGTGCTGATGCAAGTTGCTCATGAGCTCTCATCTTGATGCAGGCCACCACCACTACCTGGACATCAGGTTTGCTTCTGAATTTCTCTATCATCAAGTTCAGAAAAGCCTAGCTATGTTATATGAGGACGGGTATTCCTCAGTGATGATTTTGCTGCTCTCAAGCAAAAAGAGTAATTTGAAGAACAGGAGAGAGATTCTCTGTTTCCAGTTTGTTTGTCTGGAATTTAGGGTAGAACCACAGTGACTTGAAGACCCACATGACATCCTGCTAAGTAGGTTGGAAGTTCTTGCAAGTCTTTGCTTTTGATTGAGCTGGAACTGACACAAAATGTTTAATATTTGGTTTTGCCTTACATAGTCACTCTCTGTAAATCACACTTACAAGCTGCAGCAATGCTCTTTGTATTTTTATCTAAAGTCTTTTAGTCTCTCCAGTTGTGTCTAGGCCTGAAACAAGGTTTCATCAATGGTTTTCACACAGTATTATGCTTTGTACTTCTCATGATAATTGCAATGACAATGCCTCTCTTATATTTGTTGCAACAACATTGAACACACTGATGATATAAAGAATGTCAAGTTTGTGACGGAGGTGTCACATGAGTGTGGCAAGCATTATGAGATTGTGGTCACATGTGCTTTGGGTTCATTCTCTCTTTCCCTTTTATCAATTTCATCTCAGTACCAACTACTTTCTGACAGAGCAAGGGTCCAAATTCAAGATGATTTTTCGATTTGAGGGAGGTGGAATTAATGTGAACATGAGATATTTGATGATTACAAGTGAGATGTTGACTCCGAAGGAGTTGGGTACTCCAGATAATGTGGGAGCAATCCAAGTCAGATGCATGAGTTTGTAGGCCAAGGTCTGTCCTGGCTGTTGAACTGTCAGAGCAGGGAATGTTGAGAAATCTGAAGCTATGGATCAATGTGTTGTAGGCATGCAAAGAGTGGATGCCGCTCACTGATGGCTGTGGCAGAGTTGGGAGCAATCGTGTGTCTATTTTTTGCATTTGTTTAGCCTGATGTTACCTCTTGTATCACTCCTGGAATGCAATCTAGTGCCAATTTTTTCTGCATGAGAATCAAAAGCTGTTGATGAAGCCATTTGAAGGACCACCCGACACAGGAAACTCTATGGCTTCTAATACTTCTGGTTGTACACGAAGGTAGAACTTTTTTTGAATAATGTTGCTGAAGAACTTGACAAACAAGCACAAAACTGAACTGATTTTATATCTTCATTTGTTCATGAGCCTAAGTGCGGTGGCTAGTGTTTTGGCAAGCTACCCATTGATTCTTTTTTCCTCTTCTGTTTGGAATGACAAACTTTATGGCTGTAGTAACAATTCTTGAGAGAGAAGTATTTATTTAATTATCGACTTTTGCTAACATGGTCTTCTTAGCATTCAATTGAAGTTATCTAGAATTAATTAAACATTTCTTCAACTTCAAACTAACCATTGAAACATTGTCAATAATGCGTGCAAACATAATGACAATGATATTTTGATTAACCGTTAAAAAAATTTTCATGAGCCTTCTTCATGCATTAGTCTATTGTGATTTGGTTTAGATTACTATGTTATAATGTTGTGTTTCCATAATCTCCTCGATTAACCCAACAATAATTATGCTTCGTCCCATTTTTTTGCAACAACTTTTCCATACCTAATGCAAGAAAAATCACAAACAAATAGGGTGAATCATATAGGACAATTATTTTTTTGTCCATATGAATCAACAAGATTAACAAAGCAATTGTAGGAACAACATTCCTTTCCCCACAACCATTACAAGCTTCAACCTAATCCTTTGTTGGGATCGATCATTTTTGAACTATGATACATCATTGAAATATGGTAATTTTTTCAGCAATTAAATGTAAGAATCTGCAACATAGTTAAAACATAATCTTTTTTATTTTCATTAAATTTTTTTGGTCATCTCGTGGAGAAAATTTGCCACAACAAAAAAAACACTATTTAACATTTGCTCAGGATGCAATGTGCATTGCGTCAAGTGAAACACAAAAGAAGAAACCACCACAAATTTCCAATTCCTAGCAGATATGGAGAGAATTTCTCAAGCACACTTGTAACGTCACTTGTACATCACTCTGAACTGACTGCCTGTTAGATCCTTACACATGTGAATTTGTTCCATGGAAATCTGCATTCTCAGTTAAGTTTTCGAGCAATTTGAAACATGGAGCTAAGGCAAAAAATTCTAACCACCACATTGCCTTTGGTAAGTGAGTACAACCACCTCAGGAATAAAACTAGCTAGGTTGAGTTTCATTTTAGACTCACACACACACTCACCAAAAATGATTTCCATCCATATTGATTTAAAACCTTGTTTTGAGGTTCTGATGCCAACACCTGAGTGGCCAAATCCTCAAGCATGCACATGCTCTTTTTCAAACTGTCGACGTAGCTGCAAAGCCTTGTCATACAGCTTCAAGTCCAAACCGTCCACATTACGGCCCACCCTAGCTTGCAATACCATCTGTATCACTCACAAAACACAACCACTTGCATCAAATCCTTCAATGGAAGCATCTCAACATCTACCTACACTAGTTCTAATGTTCTGGGCATCACAACGCAGTATAGAGATAGTGAGAAACAAAATTCCAATTTGTTATCTGGGTTTGTGATATCACCTCATTGGAGGCTGTGAAATTCAGCTCGCCAATAAATTGATATAGAGACCCTTGGCGTAGAGCAACATCACGCAGCAATTGGGTGTCCACCTTCAAAGAAGCACCCGCTTCTGTAATGAGTGCTATGCCTGTCTCCACGTCATAGCTATCAAGCCTAGACATCAACCCATAGAGACTAATGTGAATATCCAAAGCTCCACAATTCAACACTTTCACACAAGTGTAGAATTCAGACTGAAAAGGACAGAAAATGCTGTAGGTTTTGCTTCTTCTTAAATCAAGTGAACACTTGAAGGCCTATATCACCTTAGTGTTATTGTTACCCAATTTGTCCCCAAAGACTTTTGCGCTCTTAATAGTCAACTTAATGACATTTCAGAGATTTCCAAGTGTATTGGGAGGGTGCCTTAGATGTGTAAGATTCCCTTCTGACACAAGAGGTCATCTTATGTTTCTGGGCAGGCTCTTACAAATTTCATAAGGGCATGCTGTTTTTTCTTCACACATGTGGCAGGCCATTACGCACATAAAGCCCTCGGATGGGGGTGTGTAATGGTGCTGCCCTCAGCCCTAGGCACCTTATTCTGGTAATGCCCCTGTCCGCAAGCCTTACCTCCCACTTTTGATTAACCAGGCCTCAACTGCCTCTTTTCCATATGTGGACACCTAATGGCCATGAAGGAATAATACTGATTTGTGTTGCGAATTGAAACACAATGCAAGAATAACAACAAGAACTTGGAACTGAAGAAGTCTCCCACCAACCATGGAACCATAATATTTTCAGTGAACTCATTTTCCATGCCTGTTCTGCCATTGCACTTCCATGCACAATAAACAGCCCTTGGCTCCTAAACTGTATCATGCAGATGGGTCCACTGTAACAAGTACCATGTTATGCAGTTGATAAGATCCCAAATATTATGTACACTGAACCCTCTACACTTGGTGATTGGCCTAAAGCTGCACCTAACACACACCAGTTTGCTAAAAGCTGTAAAATAGAAGGAGAAATGAAGAAGGAAGTTGACTTACCGGCCCAGCACACGCAGAGACTGTGAAGGGGTAGCAGCAACGGGTGAGGATGCATGCAACTCATCCAGATGCACAATGATTCCTGGCTTCAATGTTGTCATGGCTGGCTTCCAGAATGTCAGCTCCAAACTCTAAGGCAACCCCTAAACCTTAAACCTCAATCTTCAGTACAGGGTGAAGAGGTGTGAGCATCCCACCAATCCCTCACTTTTCTATGAAGCTATAGAGCTTTTCTCTTCTCCAGTGAATGATCATCTGAGTTGTTAGGTGTTATGGTTCAGCTAACAGAGAGAGCCAGGAGTGACATTCCCTCTCTCTGTTTGACCTAAAGAAGAAGTTCATGAGTTGAAGCTTTAGGGTTTGTTGCAATCTCCTAGTAACTTGCCTTCACATAGTTTTTTCACCTGCACCTTGCAGCCTGTGAAGTTCATATAAAGATGTAGCTCTATTGTTGCTGGAATTGGTGGTTTGAACTCAGGAATTGGGCAATATTTCTCATGGATGGAGCTGGTGGTACTCCATCGACTGACTTTTCACTAGGAGCAGATTCTGTATCTCGAGGTCAGTTACAAGGCAATGCAGCAACTACTGCAGCTACGGTGGGTATGATGCTCTGATGTGTACTGTTCGTTTATGTGCATGTGCTTATGTGGTGATGTATTGCGAAGCCCCTTCATGTGAACTACACCTTCTCATCAAGTACGACAATGTATGCACTGATGATATGTGAAATGCATTAGTTTGCAATATGCTGATTCCAGATGTTCCTTCCTGTGCTTCATACGCGCTTCATGGATGCTTGGTGTGGGTCACTCCAGAGCACCACCAATTCAGGTGACTCTGGTTGGTTTTCAACAAGATCAATCGTACCAGTACACTTCACCTAGGGTCATGTCCAGGAACGAGTCTCCATGCTTGAATGCCAGGCAGTAGGACCAGGACAGCAGTTCATGCCAAATAGTGTTTAGGCTTTGGGGTTTAAGAAGTTTTGGAGATATAGGGTTTCTGACTTTAAGAATATTGCTGGCGTACTTGCTTCTACTGTGCTGCTGATGGAGTTTGATGGGATTTGTCGTGGTCAATTGAGCAATTTTGATGGGTTCATCTATCTCAGGTACTACAGGGAACTCGAGAAGGGAGAGCAGGACAAATGATGGTGTGATGGCTGTGTTGACCTCAACACACATGCAAGCTTCAGTGGCCAGTCAGTTATCACCATCACAGAGTGCAGTGTATAGTAGTCCATCTTTAGGTCAGCTATCAGTGGGCATGCCCGGCACTCTATCAACTGTGTCTTCACAACCTTCTCCAACATTGCTACAACACCAGCAGCATCAAATCACATCAGCAAGCTCAAATCTATGTCACCATGTCCTGGTTAGAGGTATCATATCCAGCTGGGTCGGTAGCCTTTCACTTCAGAGCTACATTTATCTAGTTTTGCAGGTAAGGAGTCATGGCAAACCACATTGTTGTCACTGTGAAGGATCACAAAGTAAGTGAAGCTTGATCCAAGATCTGTGTACTCCATACAGAGTAGGATTTGCAGTAGAGAGTTGCAGCAGCTGAAGTTTTCATAAATATTGTCATTTAATGACATGAGCGAGCTTGTGCAGGTGAAATTGTTGTCTGAGACTGATGACACATCCTTGTGTGCTCTCTGTTGTTGCTGGGTGCAGAATGATGTGCCAAGAAAAGACCATGTTGAATACAGCATATTGTTTTGGATCTTGTTGGAATGGTTAACCAAGGAAATCTTTCCAAGGTCTGCTTGCACAAGGGTGACTGATATCTTGCTGGTAGATTGTGTTTGTGGTGGCTGTAAGCACTAACTTACAATTTATTTGTTGGGAATGGCAGTCAGGTTTGCAGGACTGTGTCATTCCTCTTCCAAAACCCCTGACTGTCGCAGAGGCAGATAAAGGTGAAGGTCAAGTCTTGGAGAATGGCAAGAAGAGTCATGAGGACCTACCTTCTCCTGAGGTGTGTATGTAGTAGACTAATATTTAGTTCCTGCCAGTTAAATTTTGCTCTATTTTGCATGAGAGAAAATCCCTGGCAGATCTTTGTAGGGTGAACAAACCTAGAAAAGTGTCAGCAAAACCATGGAATGATTTATGAGCAAGAATAGGCAGCTTATGTAATAATTCATGTTGAAAGCAAGTGGACAAGCTTCCAGATTCACCTACTGCAGAATTGCTTCAGTCACACATCCACCATTTCCAAAATGTGAGGAAGAGGTGAGCTGCCCAGTTGATGCAAGCTCAATCTGTAAAGCATCTGGCTCAAACACATTGTAGAATTAGCGTGACAAGAAGTGATACATCAATGCACCAGCTCATAGTCATCTATTTGGCTGTCTTCTCTCAGTCAGCCAGTCCATTGTGTCGGCAGAAGAAGTGAGGCTGGTGCTGGATATGCAGGTCACAGGAGGAGCACATGCAACAGATCGCCAGATTCAAGCTATGACTAGCAATGCTTTTGCCCAGTAACAGTGAAGCCAGTTAATGGATGTGGACAAACTATTTAGTAAGTAAACTAGCCATCACCAGCTGACAAGCTCAGATGGTCTGACTTTTTCAACACAGATAGACTGCATATTCATCATTTGAAGCTTCTTAGTCTAATCAACCATTCATTAGTAATTAAGGCTTATGGAAAGATCTAACACAAACTTGGACAGTTAACAGTCCCAACTCCCTGCCCATAATGAGTGATATGGGATCACTTAATCACATATATTCATGAATGAATTGGTGCTATTTTGAAAGACTCAAATCAGTTTCTGTGCTTATGAGAAATGCCTGAATGAAAATGGATGTCTTTGATACTGGCTATGCTTCTGATATGGACACAGCTTTTGCTACAACTATGATATATATTCAAACAATCAAGGTGCTTTCTCTTAAGTCCCTAACTAGGACAGTGAGGGATTTCTTGTAGCCAGAGTGAACAGCCATCACAAGCACACTATTCTACAGAAGCCCATGCTAACTCAGTTGTGGATGAACACTGACTGAGTTGATGTTGGGCTTCACCTTGGTGAGCTATCCTGTAAAAATCAGGTCCTGTAGGTAGGACAATAGGTTGTTACTAGGTAAGTAGATACATGTAGATGGTTAGAGTGTAGGTAAGGGCTAGTGGGTTGTCAGTAGGTAGGTAATAAAATCTGCAACCCTGCTCACCACTGTGATTACCTAGGGAACTGAAACCAAATCAGAAAGTGTTTCCTGTCCACCCACCTTCTGTCCCTCATTGTGCGCTGGTCACTGTTGGTTCCCTTTGGTAACTTCTTATTATATGCACGTTGAATTCTCCAGGGTGCATGGAATTGAGGCATTGGATGTCAAGCTTGCCTGTGTCTTGAATGCCATGAATAATTCAAAAGCAAACCAAAGTTGGCTTGGCAATAAGCAAGCAGGATCGTTGCATTGTTTTAGTGAATGAGATCGAGTGATTGTACACCAATATATGCAGAATTGACTTATGATGCTGAAACAGGGTGGTATAGATCAGCAACCCACGGAGCAAGCTCAGTATTCTCAGGTTCCCGTGAGTGAGAAGAATAATACTCAGACCAATAACATTGCAAAGGACCTCCGATCAGTCCGCCTTTCTCTGAGTCGTAGATACATAAGGGTAACCACTCTTCTCCGCCATTCATTCTTCTCTCTCTTTCCTTTGGGTAAGCTAAAGGAGCTTGAATATACCTGTAACAACCCGAACAAAACCCCTCACAAGATGTGAAAGGAGCTTCTGAACAAAACTGCTCATCAAGAAAAATCCATAAAGAACTTCACCAAAACCTTTTGCACAAAGCAGCTTGTTTGACTGGCAGGATCCATTGCTCACCTGATCCCATCTAAGGTTGCATCCCAACAGAAATGGGTGTGTCCGAACACATGGCAAGCTGTTTTACTGCCATGAGGACCATGAATGCTGCGCACTCTTGCCTCTAACCAATCAGATCCCACTACTTTTGGTAGGTTTGGATAGAACAGCATTCGCTTCTCTGGACACAGCTCAAACCTGCATACATATGGGAAAAAGAAAGGATCTATTTTTATGCAGGAAACTGAGAAACTTCATGATGAGGCTAGGAGGTCTTTGGCACTTATCAAAAAACTCAACTGCTGCACTACACTCATTTTGCTCTCTTGTTTCCAGGGAAAACAGGGCAAAAGTAAGCAAGCATACATGAGAGTGCCCACTCAATTGGATTGTCCCGGGTGACCATGTGTATACACACCACCCAACACAACATACCTTGGCAGGAAGTGTGAGAATGTAATGACTTGACATTTATCTTGTTCCGCTGAAAATACACTTGGAAACTCTTTGGAATTCAGTTCATCAAAATAGCGAGCAAGATCTTCATCAACTAAGCTGTTGAGAGGTGGTGGCCATTTGCATAAACGAAAATCTGAAGCTACCTGATCCCATCCCACCACTTTTAGTTTTAAGTATCTGGCAAAGGGGCCCTCTTACCAGCATCCCAAATTCCCAAGCCTGCACAAGAAGGTAACCTTGCAATACAACTACTCTTCTGAGCTGCACCGTGAAGTGTCCATGACTGAATTTCTTAGGACAGTGTGATGCATGTACTCAGGATACCATCGAGCACTTATGTGCTAGTCACAAGTTTCTTTTTCTCAAAAGCTAACAAATTCTGCTTCCAAATTCAAACACCAAGGATTTGGGTCCTGCAGGAAGTCACAAAAAGGAAATTATAGAAGGAAAACCTTTTCAGGGGGTCGAATATTGAAGCCCTCAATGTCCTTCTCCTTATCAAAGCTCTGCAGGGATGAAGAAGGAGAGCCAAACATTCAGTAGCTCATTACCTAACATCTTTGCAATGGAAAAGAGTAACTCCCAAGTTCTCTCAAACCCAGCAGACTCTTCAATCTCTCAAAGACAGCAGCCTCTGCAATCACCATCTGAAGTTTGCACCGTGAGTGCACACACAAAACTGGACAATCTGGTTTGTTGCTAACAAAGTTGTTTGAATCAAGTCCACATACATCATTCTGTATGTCTAGATCAAATCTCCAAAGTAAAACTTTTACCTGGTGGTACCAAGAGAGAAGAGGTACAATCCAAACTCCATTCAGTTTTGTGGCTGTTGTGGTTACACCAATGGATGTGCAAACATCATTGAGCACTCTCAATTTTGAGACCGAATCCAACTGACCCCCTCCCCTCCAATATACCAAAACATCAGAAAATAGACCAATGCACAACTTCATGTGGCAAATGATACCTGCAATGTTAGGGATGCACAAATAAACTCAAGTTTTCTTCTAAGAAACAGACTGCCTGCTCCAGGAGAAGAAGAGAATGAGTCACAGTTCAGGAGAAAAAATAAATCTAATCATATTATTATGTGAAGAAATGCTCGCTGGAGCAAAGTTTCTGTGTGAACGATGAAATAGGGCACAGTTTTTCCTTACATGGGAGTCCTCTGAGCTCTTGCACCACAAATCATGGTTTCCAGGCACAAAAAATACATGCTGGAATTTCTCTTTCAGGATGGACATGGTGATGGTGAAGGTGTGGAGTGTGTCTGCAACATCACCAGCCACAATCAAAGTGTCTGGCTGGTAGAGACTTGATGACAGGCCCTTCACCCACTCCATGTTTGCTGCATAATCTGTGTGCAGATCAGAAACTGTGAACACTTTCATGGTCCCCGAACCCTTCTTTTCTCTTTTAAATTCTTCTTGCTTTGGAATGGATGGTAGCTGATGATTGCGTCTTACTCTCTTTCCTCCTCTACTGGCACCACCTGTTGAGGATGTGACAAGTGTGGTGGATCTGCTCTTCAAGGACAACGTCCACGGCAAGGCCATCAACTGGAACTTCCGGAAGTGAGCAGACCAACCCTCCTGTGTGACATTCCAGAATCCCTAAAACTCAAGATGCGAGAAAAACACATATGGGACCCACCAGCAGCTGCTAAGTTACTACCCATCACCACCACACAGACAGCTTCTGGAAACTCTCAAATCTGCGGAGATGGGTCATCTTCTGGAAGCTCTCAAATGTGCGGAGATGCATCTTCTGGAAGTTCTGAAATCTGCACTGATGGGTCATTTTCTGGAAACTCTCAAATCTGCGGAGATGGGTGTTCTACACACACCTTAAGAAGACGAGAATAAAACCCACAAAGCACAACAAAACACCCAACACTTGCACTGCAGAGCACAACAGTGTGAAGACGATCGGTTGATGAACTTCTCGAGATGGATGGTTTGCAACGGATTGCTAACTAAGAAGCTTCGTCAACAGGAGATGGGGTTGGAGGGATGGGATGCAACGGACATTGGAACTTCATGAATGTACATGGTGGCTCTCGATACAGCAGGAGCAAAGAAATTTGAGTCCAGAGATGCTGCTGCTGCTGCTCTGATTCTACTGCAGTGTTTCTATGGCTGCATCAAGAATCCAGGTTTCTTCAAGAGTTTCATCACTGTCATGAGCTGAAATACAAAGTTCCTGTTGTGTTGCAACCATCCTGGGATTCTCTGACATATTTGCCTGGACGGTCAGACCTTGCAGCAGGACTTGGCGAAGTTCATTCATGTGAGTGAGCAAACAAAAACCCCTTCACAATATCCTCCTTTATTCACAGCAAAAGAAAAATTCTTCAAGTTCTAGCTGTGACATGACAACCGAGGAGTGGGGGAAAAAAAACCATACAAGTGCTTCTTCTTCACAATTACAGAACAAAACAAATAGCAACAAGTGCTATCAGTATCCAGAGTCCTTCACTTCTCATGGTAGAAGAAGAACAACAAAATGCACAGTTATCTCCAGAGAAACAGATTATCATATTCAGGTACACATTGGACTTGTTGAAAAAACGGCAGAGCTTCTACATGAAATCTTTTACTGTACATGCTGCCCAATTTGATGCAAACCTATTGCTACAGTCTTTTGCAGGATGTTCAGATCCTCGGGTTTCCATGTGTATCACTACATCGAAATTGAGAGAGATGCATGTGCCAAAATACAAATAGATAGAGCCTCTGTCCGATAACACAAATTCTGCAATGATGGTGCTGATTCCTCAAAGGGGAGCTTTGCCTTTGAGATCAATCACTCAAACTAGGCTTTTGTCACTTGAGAGAGAGATCCAATCTGACTGACACCCAAAGGTGAATGAATCATCATCACTCATACAACTTGTAGGTTGAATACGAAATGATGATCTGACGAAGACCACCAACTGATGAAGTTACAGCTAGGAGTACTCCCAGCAATATGCACACCTGCAATGCATATTCATCACAGCAGAAAACAGAATCAGGGTCAGAAATTACAGTTTCCAAATTTTTGGAAAGTAGTACATTGCTGAATAAAAATTACACATAAGAAACTCCCCATCAAGCAAATCAGTTGACTGAATCTGTTGCAAACATCCCCCATTCATGCAACAAAAAGTGAAAGGCAGTTGTAGAACAAACTCAAAGCCTGAGCACACTAGAATCATGGAGCTCAAAAAGTAAGTCAAAGATTTTCTTAAATTAGGCTCAAATGGGTACCCAGTTAAGAATCCATGACATGCTGAAAGCTTTGGGCTTGTAGATTGTGAGCCACATGCAGCATGGCAGCTGCAACATCTCACAAAAACAACAAGAATGCATTAAGTGAAATCTGGATGCAAACTGATGTGTCCACTGTAAGCAAAACAAAAATTGATGACCATTCTATGGAACCACAAACAAGCACACACAAAATTCTCTCTAGTTTTTTTCTGTACAACTACTACTGTATGTGCCATTATTGCCAAGAAAAAGATGAGAGATCCAAACTTACAAAGAAGGTTGTTGGTGCAAAAGCAAATCCACCAAGAAATCCGAGGAGATCTCCAAAGAAAGGGATTGTCATTGCCATGAAAATAGTAAAGGCTGCCAAACCCATCAAACTAGATTTTATGTGAACATCTTCAAATATGCCCTATGATTCTATCAGGCTCCCTGAAGCCCATTTTGACATGCATCTCTGCTTGCTACTATCTGCTTGCTCTCCCAACAATCAGAGGTGATTACCGGCATACTGATGTAGAAGAATATCAATACAGAGGTAGCCTTCGATTGAAAGGAAATAGCAGAGATGCTTGCAAGATCTCTCTCTTTAATCAATACAAACTGGTATGAGTAGAAGCTCACATACCAACATAGAGTGATCGAACCCACAGGCGGAGAAATCGGGTGGGATTCCACTCTAGCTTCTTCACCAGGAAGGTCTCCATCATGTCAAAGACAGGCATGGCATATACCTACATTCCCCACCAAAACATCCAAACCACATCAGGAACTCAAGACAGGCAGAGCAGGTCAAACAATCTGAAAAACCTAAAAACCCCATGATTCAAGAATCTTGAATCCTGTTCTGTAGCTACCTGAATGCAGGATCCTAATCAGTAGCAAGAACCAAGATGACAGAGCTCACGATCATTACAGAAAAGCAAGCTCAAGATCAGCACCAGGAAAGCAAGCTCAAGATGACAGATCTCAAGATCAGCACCTGGAAAGCAAGCTCAAGATCACAGAGCTCCAGATCAGTACCCAGAAACAAACCCTAAACTGAAAACCTTTGTCCTGAAATTGTTTGTTGGATCCACAGCAATCACTAAGCATGACCACTATCTTCAAGATCCCTGAGCTCAAGAGCAGCTGTAAATTTTTGCAGAATTCAGGAAGTCGATAGCTGCAGCCAAAAGCATACATGTTGATCTTCTGCAGAAGAAAAGCACACAGGAAGGAGGAGCTTTGAATCACCTGATAGCTTCCAATGACATGAACAACCACCATGAGCCTGGCAGCAGCAATGAGCCACACAGGTTTGCCCAAAGAAAGGAGCACATTGTCTCCCACTCCATTGCCCATGGCCCAATAGCCCACCATTGCTACTGGAAAATAGCAAGCAGCAACCACTACATATGCCACCAAGCAGCCACGCCACATTGGACCCTTGGAAGGTTTCTCTGGTGTTGATGGCAGTGTTGCTTGAATCTCAAGCACCACATTATGGCCTGCATATGCGAATGCAATTTGTCCCAGTGCATTTAGAATGCCAAAGACAAGACCTGCCCTTGAGGTATCTGGTAATGCATAACTAACATCTGCAACTTGTCCTGAGGCCAATGGTGCAACCCAAGCTATCGCTGAATAGCTGCAAAAACCCAATGGCATTGCACAATGAGCAAAGATTCTTCAACCCAACAACCTCCCACGGGCAGCAGATTTGAGGGGTGTCAATTGCTGAGGAAACTACAAAAGCATTGTCAAGCTCACAGATGTGCAAGCTCATTGTGCATAATTAAGCTCACAGATGTGCAAGCGCCTGGTGCATCATCAAGCTCACAGTCTAGATGTCATAGTTGTGAATACAAAAAACAAAGGAGACTCTGTTGAGATAAGGTACCTGAGGGACATGATTGCAGCACAGAAAGACACAAGGGAGATCGCATTGAAGTTTGGACATTGTGCAAGAAAGAAATGCACAGATCCGAAGATGGCAATCCATGCTGTCTTTCGAATGGGACGACATGATGACGGTCCTCCTGTACACAGAAGCTCGTATGCCCCCATCAAAGAGCTCCCACCTGACACACAGTTCCAGGGGTTTCGGGTTTAATGCAGATGGCAGGGCAAAGAGATGATGGGCATTAACAATGAATGCGAGCGACAGAGAGAGAGAGAGAGATTCTTTCTTACCAGTCACCATGTACACAATGTCGACGCCGATTTCCACAATGAGCTGTTGTGGCACAACCAGCCAGAGTCCCAGCTTCTTGCCGAAAGCGTGTTGGCCTAGCTCGTGGTAGCGATCGAAGCGCTTGCCTGGAACTTCCTTCATTTCGTGCATCTGCACGAGCTGCCAAAGCGTGAAGAGTGTGATGACCCAAGACAACACCAACACTGCGACCCCTGGCCCCCTGTTCTTCAGAGTACCAAGAAAACAAACACCCACGACGAAGTCAGACCCATCATGCAATCTTCGCAAGGATCAGCAGCTCATGAGCGCAAGAGACCGATCATCAGACTTGCAAAGGATCATCATGAACGCAGCAGCTTGATTGATGATCAACAAGAGACTAGGAAATGTTTTTTTTTTTGTTTTTTCCTTAAGAAATCTTCAGCAATTGGAGCTGAGCCAGCGAGGAGTCTAGTACGTGGATCTAGATTGCTTTCTCACCACGTGAGATATGCCATTGCGCTGGGCAAGCTCAAAACGCCGGCACCCACCATTGCCGTGACGTTATGGAAGGCCGAGTACCACCACTTGGCATTCCTCGAGCTCGTAACTGGCAACCATTCCTCCACATTCCTCCTCTCGGGCACTGAGATGTCCTGCAGGAGGAACACCAAGCAGTTCTTTAACGTGAATTGCAGAAAAGAAAAACAGCAGCTGAGATACAGCTCGCTCTAGAAAAAAGCTAGAATCCAGCAGGCTTCACGAAACATATTTTCTGCAAGGAACAAGAGGAAATTGTACAAGTACATAATATGTTTCTTCTGTGCTGCAGCAATTCTAGAGCACCTTGAAGATAGAAGAAGCGCCAGCTGCATGATCGACGCCTATGTTGTTGTACTGTTCTTTCGGTTGTTGGGTCTTGATTATCTTCGGAGTTTCTATATCTTCAGAGTCCTCATTCTCTTCATGGAAAGAGAAATTCTGCGGTCCCAGGATGTAAGCCATGATCAATGCAGCAGCAGATGATGATGATGATGACGTCCGTTGTTTGCAGCACAGGAGCTTCAGATGGGTGCGTCCGAAATCAACCCAGTGCACGCTGAGCTTCTTATTCTCAAGGATTCATCGAGACAGAGTTCTACTAATAATTCTCTACTATAACACTACACACGAGGGAGCTGGAGAGATTAGAGAGCGCGAAGAAGAAGAAGAAGGAGAGTCGAGATCATGCCCAGAAACCCAGATCAAATCTTTAGTTGAAAAGCTCACATGCACGATTCTTCAGGACACAAGTTACAATGCTCGATCAGCTACAATATTGTGGGAATTCACCGAAAAATTCAGCATCCAGAAAAAGAACCAACAAAGGAATTTACACAAAGTTCGTGGGAAAACTCCAAAGCACGACTGCACGGAGAAATGAATAGGGGGGAATTAGAGAAGAAGACGAAGACGAAGACGAAGGAAAAAGTCTGGCGTACTACTCCATTGTAGACTCTTTTTATAACCCATCTTCGACAGTAACAACTTGAATCTGTCTCGATTTTCGCGAGCATTTTTTGCGCAAGATCTGATTTGTGCCCCGCAAAATGCTGCTTCTTCTTCCGCCGCAGTCGCGACAACAACACGACGGACGCAGCAGCCACGACGGCCACAACAAGAACGTCGCGCTTTCTCCGCTCGCGTGGCGAGCACATGGATGAATGAACTGAATGGATGGATGGATAGATGGATGGATAAGTGGATGAGTGCTTTCTGTGTTCCCAAACTGAATGGATGAACCTTTTGAGTGTTTTTTTTGGGAAATAGGGGATATTTGGTGTGAAATATCTTCTTTTAAAAAATGAAAAAGATATTTGGAGTGAATATCCTTTTATAACTCAACATGTAAAGCTTTTTTTTAAAATATATTTTTAAAAATTCATTTAATTAAATTTGAGTAATTTTGGTAGTGCCCCCTTGCATTGATGCCCATTTTCACATTCAAAGATTTCATTTTCTTAAAAAAAATTAGAATATTTAAAACCCATCTTTGAAGTGGAGAGGATTTTATGCATATTAATGAAATATGAATAAATTTATATATTTTGAAACTATGCTGCCAACAGGTTTCTTTTTTCAATTTGGTGAATTCCAAAAAAATTAGTCAAAATTAGTCGATTTTAAGACTCGTAAATAAAAAACCCAGAAATTTCCCAAATTATTATTTTATTGAAAAAACAACAAAATTTGCCCAAAAACTAAATCACTAGTTGCCAACAAAGTGCCTTTGTTGCCTAAATTATGATGATCTCAAGGAATTATTCACAATCAAATTTCCATTTAATTAAAATACTTTTTTTTAATGGTTGAAATGCTGAAACCAAATTTATTTTAATTACTTGCAAACTATAATCTCAATCCTACATTTTGTAAATTCACTACTTGTATAATTCCACCATTTGAAATACAACCTTCTTTCCCAAAATACAATATTTGCATGGAAATGGAATTACAAATAATTTTTTTTGGCTAGATCATTTTTAGTGTGTTTTAGATCCAATATTTAATTAATGAATGTTAAAAAAAAAAAAACCACAAAAATGAAATAAAAACTTCCACCAACAAAATTTGTTGAAATTGTTGTTAGTAAATTTCAAATAATATATGTCATGTTCATCTTTTAAAGGTTGAATTGGGTAACACAAAACCTACCTTTGTGTTTTATTGTGGTTATTACAATTCTAGCTATTCTAGTTCCTCTTTCCCCACTAGTAGGTATTCTTTCTCATGATGTATTATCATATTTGTAAAGTCCCATGAACTATTATTACCTAGTGATGTAGACAATAATGACTCACATATCATGACATTAAGTACAAAAAAGCTTTTGATTCTTTCCCAAATAAAATTAGTTAGATTCCAATTCTACATGCCTTTATTCATCACTTGCAACCAATGGGTTTTTTTTTTTTTTTTTTTTTTTTTTTGGGTGCAAAATTTTTTTGAAATTAAAAATAAAAAAAAAATTGGAGTTATAATTTCTTAAAAAATT
>Ga0116227_10004149_pt1 | contig 31627 bp, 19 predicted proteins | sample S1TSphgellanicum_FD_89693 | JGI IMG/M metagenome (GOLD analysis project Ga0116227, IMG submission 89693) | Host-associated microbial communities from peat moss isolated from Minnesota, USA - S1T2_Fb - Sphagnum magellanicum MG | ecosystem: Host-associated > Plants > Peat moss > Unclassified... | reverse complement strand
CTTCAAAACTCTCAGTCGTTTTGGGTTGTGGAGACCCTTTTTTTTATTTTGGGGGTCTAAGATTTAGAGTGGAATACTATTTGTAAGCTTTTCTTGGGTATTAGATGATATTATTATTGGATGCTTTGAGAGTGTTTTCCTTTTCTACGCACAGCAACAGCTTACACGTGTCTTTTGTGTTGCAATTTTGGATGCATCAGTGAGGTTTGTACGTTTTTTTGTTGGAGTGTTTTGCATTTGTGTATAACAAGCTTGCGTTTTTTGTTTCCTGGCATTGGGTTGTCTCTAGTTTCTGAATATCTATCTTCTGATTTTGATGATTTGTGATTATAATCCTAACTAGGTGCAAGATAATAATCCTAACTAATATTAGTATATACATGCCAAATAATAGTATTAGTATATTGGTGCAAATTATGGGGATTTAATGGAACCAGGTTCCAGTAACTTTGTGTTGGTAATGAGGTGGAAAACTGGTGTTTCCCAACAAGCTAAAAATTGAGAGGGTAGTTAGTAGTCACTAGCCAGCTGAACCTGTTTCTGCTGGCCCTTCATCCAACAAGTCACAGGACAAAATGGACATCCCAAAGACCCATTAGTCCTCAATCTTTAGTGGCACATCATCTTGGGTCGTCTGATCTTGTACCCCAATCCATTTGGCACATCAATTAGACCCTCGATAACAAGTTTGAGGTGACACTAGGGAAGGCATCTCAATTCCTTTGGCCCTAACGGCTCTGTGTTTTATCTTCCTCTGTCTCTCTCTCTCTCTTCGTCTCTTTGGCTGTCTGTCAATTCTCGTGTGGTGAGCGGCTTGTGACCCTGTCTGCGCAAATTGGGAGATTCGTCCTGAATTGCCATGAATCAACTTGGGTTGGGTTCTGAAGTGCCCTTTGTTGTGTATTTTTGAGCTTTTGCAGCTGCAATTCCACTGGCGTTGCAACTTGCGTTAGAGAAAAGGGGGGACCTTGAACTCAGTTTTGTACTGAACTTTACTGGAACAACAGTTGCAAAAGGCCACCATTGATTTGCATAAGCTAGTGAATGTGTCTTACTATGCTGTAACATTTTTTCTTGGAGGAAATTGATCTCTGGACGTCTCCATTTGAGTGCACAATTGTTGAGTATGTGCTTTTATTTGCCTCCAATAGAGACCCATCACTTTGATAAAGCCCAAGCAAAGTGTCTTGTAGCAGATTGAGAATTATGACGCCTCAATGGATCACTCATATTTTCACACTATGTTTCCCATCACATTGAAGCATCCCACCATCAGTGGCCAAGCATAACCTTAGAGAAATCTCTTTGAGCATTCTTTATTAACCCATAAATTCCCATGACAACAAAAGGCAAAACTAACAAGATTGATCCACACTTCAATAAATTGAAAGCAATTGCTGAATTTGTGAAGAGGGTGCAATTAGAAAATTGCATGACATATTTCATATGCAATAGAATAGTTGTCATCTAGAGGAATTAGATGGCTGGAGGGAGGTCAAAGTTGTTATGGCAAGATGACACAAAAAAAGTGCGACAATTTTTTGGGAATGTGAGGCGATTGAAGCACAATGGTTTCTCGGGCTTTAGCATGTGGGATGACAATGTACCCACAGCGCAAACCTTGAGCCGAAATAGATTGCGTCGTCGTCGAGCTCAATTTGCATTTGATCTCACCCACTTGAACTACAAGGAGGCCCCCTTCGAAGCCTTCACCCACTTACACAACATTCGTGGCATGTGCAATCGCATCCAAAGCCAAGTATGTATGAATATGCAAAAACTTCTTTACTTTCATGTGTTATTATTTGTCAACCAAATTTCATGACATTTTTTTATCATTGCTTTATATTTGATTTGTAGATGTGTTTGATATGTTATTTGTGGTCATGCAAAGTCATGAAATCATGATTAAATGTACACACAATGATTTGCAAGAATGAAGGACTTTGTATTAGAAAAGAGGAGGCGGCCTATTCTTTTTCGAAGGCCAACAACAGCGCCCAATGGTAGCATGAGGGACAAAAGTGTTGTCTTGAAAGGAGGAGTATGTCATGTAAAGGATGATTCTAAACTAAGGCCACATTCTGCACCTTTACCAACCAATAGTTCTCTCCAATGCAATTCCCATAAACATTCCGAGTTTTATGATGTCACTCGCAACAAAGAGCATTCTTATAAAGATCATGTACTTTACTCCAATTGCTTCAAATTTGGTATTATACAACCCATCTCCAAATCTTTAGAGACTTGTTAAGAAGGATATTTACATTGGGATTATGATATTCTCCTTTTCATTGTCTATTTATGTAAGAAGTGGGATTCAACCCAATTCAAATTCATACTTTGACTTCGTCAACAATCAAAGATTTGCAGGGAGGCCTCCAAAACCATTTTCTTGTTGTGAGTCAATGCGACCGAAATCAGCATGTACAAGTGCAAGATCAATGTCAACCACTTCACAAATATGCAAAATGTCTACATCCCCTCCTTGCATCAAGGATCAACCTTTATATATGCATTCTAGACCTGAATCTCGTTGCACACATAGAAACTTTGGACAAGACATTCAATTGAATGGTGATTTAAAAGTGGTCTCCTCTTCGACAAAGAATAATCATGAAGACTTGGACCTAATAGATTGTATTAGTTCCTCTTCAGATGTTTCAGATATTTTTGACCTTACAAGCTCCATGAACATTGACTCACCATTGGGCATGAAAGGTACTAAAAGTTTGCAATAACATTTAAAAACCATGTTTCTTTTTTTATCTACTTCAAGATTCCTCGATAAATACATTTCTTAAATTTTTCTTTTCATATACCTTTTTCATTTTGCAACATTCCATGGTGGTTCCTCTTCCAGGTGTGCACACACACCTACATTCCAAACATGATGATGCACATCACCAAAATGAAAAACCAATAGATAAAAATGCAATTGTAGTCAAGGGAGTAAGCGATTATTCGGCCTTCAACAATGAGTCTTTGCATAAAGATTCCAAAGTTAACAAATCAAGGAGACTATGTAGCAAAATAGGTGGTAAAACAAATTCCAAACAAAGTGCCCAAGTGCTTGACAACACATGTGAAAATGGGACAAAAAAAAATCCAACTCTTGTGAATCGTGCACAAAACCTACAACCATCAAAAACACAAACTGTCAGTAAAAAACAAAGACGCCAAAAAAATAATGGAACTTCACAACTTGGGATGCTAACAACATCAATTGATGCATCAACAAATGCAACATTAGGGTGGGACAAAAGGATGCAATTGGGAGAAATTGAAAAGAACAACAACAACATGATGAGGTCAATGTCAGAGGTAGTGGAGGATAGTCATGTGTTGGTGAAACAATCGATGAATCCTTATTTTGATTTCAAACATTCCATGATGCTCATGATCCGAGAAGAGCATTTGGAGGTAAAAATTGTTACAATCCATCCAAAATTTTTGCTAACTTTGATTGATTTCTCATTTTTTTAAAAGAGTCCACAAGTACCTCATAAGTTAAGTTGATATTCCTCATACATTTGCCAAGTGGTAGATTCACAATATGAAAAATTTACTTTCAAGTGGTAATAAGGCTTTATGGGGCCTTTCACATTTTAATCACCAAAGAATCTAAAGATTAACTAGTCTTTGACAAAACCAAAAGGAAAAGAAGATAATAGTGGGTCTTGAATGCATTTTCATGTTTTGTTTTTTAAAATTATGCATGGTTTCCAATGCCATTTAGATACCAATTGAAATATCATGCAAATTTCATATAATCATGAGTGTCATAATACAAATAACTTTGTAATGGTGTTCTAGCCCATTATCCATTTGGGTGTAATGTGGCTAAGAGAGTTGTGAACTTGCATTCCTTTATGTTTACTTCTATCTTTATTTTATTACATGGTTTCTATTGTCTAGAAATGCACATTGGTGAAAATTTCATGTTCCTCATTTTTATTTTTGTGATGTTTATTGTCCATATTTGCTACTTGCTTATTATGTGTCTTTCCCTTTGTTCTTCCATTTTCCTCAACCTTTGCATGATTATCTTTCCACCCTTAGTGACTAAAAACAAGATAATGTAAAAAGTTTAATACCATGAAATAATCATTAATTGTTACATTGTGACAAAGTACAACTTGACTTCTTAACATTGGCAATAGACAAGGCTTGTTTAAGCTCATGCCTAGCTAGAAGATGGAAAATAGTTCAAGATGGTTTAAGATCTTTTGAATTGGAACATGTTTAGTTAGTCAACCCATGTTTAAATAATTGGCTGTTGAAGCATGTTGTAAAAACCCAAGTGAAGGTTGTTGCATTTAAAATTTTTTCCACCAAAATAATCATTCTATTGTGTCCACATTCATTAGTTATAGTCCATAAAGAATCCTAATTCATGGATATGGGAGGTGGGTAAGGTTGTTGGAAAGATATAAATTGAACGAGATTCTTGTGCTCCACATAATAACAAAATATTGGATCATAGCAATAAGACATGATAATATTATTATTAACATTTTACATATTAGATTATTCAAGAGTTACAAATACCATGAACAAGTTCCATGTTACAAGTTCCAAATATTTTTTGCCTATTTAAATTGTAATTCAAATTAATGAAGTGTTCCAATTTTGGCAGACCCAGACCCAAGCAATGGAGGAGCTATTTAAATACTACTTGGAGATCAACCCTCCTGTTCACCATGTTGTTATCAAGCAAGTGATTAAAGATATTCACAAACATTTTGTCTCTGAAAATTGTACCAACTCTATGTAGATAGTTATTGCAATGGCAAGAGTCATGGTTCTCATGTCTTGCCAATATTTTTTCAACAATGTTTTATGTGATGTGGAACAAACCCTTTGCCCACCCTTCCTTCAAAAGATATGATACTTACAACTAGTGATTCACCTTCCCCTACATAATATCACCATCTTTTTTATGATTTTATTTACAATTCAACATTATGGTTTGGTTTTTAATGACAACATTGCATTTTTGGTTCAATACATCATTTCATATGTGTTATGGGTCATAATTCAAAATTAGACAAAAGGTATTGGATGTTTGTTTGATGTTAATGATTCATGTACTAACACTAATAAAAGGTTACACTTATTTGATGTTCATAATCCTCTCATCAACATCAAAAATCTTAGTATTTTTCAAAAGATTTCCTTTGATTTTTTGCCATGCCATGTTCTTTTACATGTTAAATCGTGCAATTGGTTTTTTGCAATGAAATTTATTACATCTAATTGCATGTTTTACACAACATCATGTAATTTGTATATTCATTTATTAAAAGCCCACATTAAAACATGTAAAATTTTCCATTAATATAGATATGAACCTATGCGAGGTATGCATCAATTCTTTCCAATGTCTTGGATTGTTTTTGCCCACATTTAATTATGAGCCTTCATGCATGGAAAAACATTTTCAAATTTTTTTTTCATTTCCTTTTTAATGAAATTTTCAATGGAAGAAAAAAGTAAATCAAAATAGCTTCCTTTTTCTCAATGAACTCCATTCCTTGCAACAAATTATAAGTTTTCATGAGTGAGCTTGTCCATGGAACAAAAGATAACAAAAAAGGCTTGTTTTCTTCTCACTTTCCTCCAAATATTCTTGCAACAATAAAACAAATCAATTGTAACATTTACTTTTATCATGTGGTCTCTTGTATATCAAAGTGCATGAAAGTTTGTGAAATTAGATTCCACCTTTGTTAAATTCATACTAAAATTAATATTTATATAGTCAATGTAGTAGAAATCATGACATTTGAATGTTAAATCAAATGATCACATAATTGTCCAAGTTTCTTTGAGATTAAGGCCAATTTGTTTGGATGTTATTTTCAAACAATATGTGGATTCCAAGTTTAAAAACTAAAATTAAAAAATGGGATCCAATCTAAAATACACTAGTAGAAAAAATGTCATTTGTAACAAAAATTTAGTCATAAGCAACACAATGACTAAAAATCAACATAGTAATAAATGATAAGTTGCAAACGACCATTAGTTGTAGACGACAAATGAAGTATTTTTTCATAGAATATAAATATGGAGATTTTATATGTATCCAGGGATGAGTTCTTGCAATTACACTTGCGACTATAGTGCACACCAATATGTTCACACCTAGTAGCCTAAGAATGTGACACATGGCATCATATGGATGTTTCGAAATATTTTGCCGTATAATTTTACTTTTTAAACCTTCTGATTAAGGCAACTAGATTGTGCCATGTGGCAACTTAAGATTGCCCTATAATCATTTAGGGTTAATTTAGGGTCAAACCATTTATGATAGGCCATGTGGCACCTAGGCTAAGGCTAGGTTAGGCCACCTTTAACCTAGTTAGGTCCCTTAAGTGCCTAAGTACCTTGCCTAGTTTCAGGCTAGGCCATTTACAATAAGCCATGTGGCATTTAGGTTAAACTTAAGCCACCTAGCCATAGGTCTAGCCTAGGTAGGTAGGTAGGTAGGTCTAGGTCTAAAACTTTCACAACAAAATCCATTTTATTTTAAGTTTAGCCTTTTGGGTGGAGCCTATGCGATTAGCTCTTCTCATATGGCAATTGAAAAAATTGAATGTGTTTATTCCACCAAACTAACCTACTTATATGGTTTGTAAACTTGAAAGGGAAGACATACAATGTGGGATAAAATTTATAGTTGTAGTTGGAACTTAGTTGCAATTATTCTTTAACACATACTATTACATAGCCTACGTACTTAGTAGCATAAGTTTTTACTAGGTACCTATTTAGATAATATTTGTTTTAAATATAGATTTAAATAGCCTATACATAATTTTTTATTTAAAGTGCCTATTTAAATAGTCTCTAAATAATTATTTATAATTAAATAACCTATTAGGTAGGTAAGAAGTAAGTCGATATGTACATAATAGGTAGTTAGGTAGGGTGTATGTACCTTGTAAGTAAGTAGGTAGGTATATGTACCTAGTAGATAAATAGGTAGGTAGGTAGGTAGGTACCTAGTAATTAAATAGGTAAATATGTACATAATAGGTAGGTATGTAAAGTGTATGTAAAGTGTATGTACATAGTAAATAAGTAGGTAGGTATGTATGAAGTAGATAGGTACATAGGGTGTATGTAACTAGATCAATTTAGTTTTGGATCTATTCTTGGAAACCTTATTAAATATTAGTGATCAATTCAATTACATTTTATATGTTATGCTCCGAAATATACAAAAAAATTCATATAGTTTATGGGCTTTTTTATACCCAATCTTGGAAACAATCACTTTTTTCGATAATCTTTTAGGAAAATGGCATCTACGTCTATCAAGATAGATTAGGAATCGATAAGAAACCCAGGGATTTATATGGTCATGCTTGAATTTCATAGATGATAGTAGGTAGGTAGGTATGTAATAATTATGTAGGTGGTACGTATGTAAGTACATAGTAGGTAGTTAGATAGATGGTATGTAGGTACCTAGTAATTAAATAGGTAGTAAGTAGGTATTTAGGTATATACATATAGGTACATATGTACTATTAAATAGTTTATACATGTAATTACTAGGTAGCATACGTACGTTATGCAACTATAGTGTGACTACTTTGGTTGCATGTGCAACTAAACTTTTATACAATGTTGTAAAAATACAAAGACATCATGAAAAATCAACCTATTGGAATGATGAAATAGGTCATAATTGCAACTCGTTGAAAGGAAAACCAAAATCCATCCAAATTTGAAAAATAATCAATAGGCAACCATTCATAGTCGTAGGCAACATTTAGTCGCACATAGTCGCACAGGGAATGATTGCAAACGACAAGATTTCTATTAATGAATAGTAATGAAATCCCAACTTAATTGTTTATTTATCCATAAATGATGAAATGATTGCAAAGAATATCTAAAAGTTCAATCAAACTATTTTTACATTGATTCATGTGTTCTTAGGAGGTTGAAATGATTTTAGAAACATTTGACTTGAAATTTTGCAAGATTGGTGACTCCACAAACATTTTATTTACAATTTAAACCATTAACATTTGTACACCATCCAAGAATGTGTTTAAAAAGGTTTTTGTCTAGGTTTTGGATGAAAAGTCGCATGTCCATCTAAGTTAAGTAGAGTTTTGCCATCCTTAGGATTGCTACCTACCTTCTTTCCAAGGAGAATCTATTATTTTATGATTGTAAAGTGTTAACTTAATCTTTTAAATTTAGATTCAAAACCTTAAGTCTTTTAACTTTTGGATTATTGGTCCTTATGTTTAGACTTTCATTTTCATTGAATCCACCATTTTTCTTTCTCCATGTACTATTTATTTTTTTACATTAATAATTCACCCAGTTGCCTTGAAATCCTTGTATTGAAAAAGACATTCTAAAAAAGTGAGTTGAACATCTTTAAATCAAAAGTAAAAATCCCTTCATCCCTCATGAAAACTTCATGTTCTTACTCCATATGACCCTAGATTCCATTGGTTGATTTCATATTTCCATGTATATGTTTATCATGTGCCCTTTTTTCCCATAGAGAAACCAACCCAAACCATTGCCACTTACAAGTTCACCTATGAAAGTAAATAAAAGGAATGTACATACTTAGTTTCATATGGGTGAGATTTGCAAACTTAATTAAAAATCTCGCTTTTTAAATAAATGCAAATAAATAAGGAGTACATCATTGACTTGAATTGGTAGTGACGTTGGATGCAAAAGTCCTTAAATCAAATATCAAGGTTTGGATACCATAATTGCTTTGATGCCCCTAGAAGTTATTATAACTTTTCATTGTGCATAAATATACAGTAGAAAGATTGCCACCAATAATTTAAAGGCTTCCAACTTTTGAATCATAATGGATATTAAATGAAAATGTGCAATCCAACCCATGATTAAGTTTCAAGAGGTAGGAATTCATTAATGGGTATAAGCACACTAGATGTGAACCACTTGAGGCTAAAAATGGTGACATATAACAAGTATGACAATGTAAAATGATTTTTTCTTGATGGTAGCCTTTTAGCAATCTTTTGGCAATTGTAAATTCAAGTAAAAAGCTTTTGGAGTAAGCATGAAAATTTTTTGTAATTCAAAATTTATTTTAAATTAAAATTAACCTTGATCCAACAATTAGACTAAAGGGATTGGATACATTAATGCACATACTATATATAACATATAGTTTTTCTATGACCATAAGGTGTCATATTGGGTGATATGTTCCATTAACAAGGGAAAGAAAAATGAAAAAAAATCTCAACAATCTTACCCACTTTCATTAAAATATTCAATAATAATTTTTTTATGGCTTACCAACATTACAAATCATGTTTTTGACTAAAGTGCTTAAATGAAAGTAATAATTTTCAAGAAAATTGGTGTATTATCTTTTTTATATCATTTTCGTTCTTCACCTAAAATTTCAGACAAAAATATCACCTATAACCCCACTTTTGAAATATATTTTTCATTTTTCTTATTTTGTGATGGGTATTATTTTGGTCCAAATATATTCATTAGATAAAAACCTTCATTAGATATTGTTGAACTTTTTTGAATAATTGAGTAAACTTTCACGTTCCAAGCTTTTCAAATCTCCCCAAAGTTCACAATATTATCCTCAAGTTTGGTGTACACATCTTGTCAAATTTTTGAAATGCAAAAACAATTATTCTATGAAAACAATTTTGGGGGATTCTAGTGTGCTTATGCCCTAATACACATTCTTTCTTATGGTGTCCCAAATCCTTGTAGCATCCTTCCATGTGATAAGGTGATCAAAGGCCTTATGAATTGGTGAAAGTTTTATGTTTCAAAACTCCTACCCAAATTGTTCCCACATGTACATAATATTGAATTTTGAACATGTCAAGAACATAATGGAGGAATATGATGATTTGGTGTAATATTATTCAATACTATACACCAAATCACAAATGGAAGATTCCAATGTTGAACCAAATAAATGGTGGGAGTTGGTAAAAACATAGTTTAAAGAAAAATTATAGAAAAATTTGGCTACACACAAGAGAACTAAAGAAGGCTATAGAAAGTACTTGTTAGCTTTCAAGAAAGCCTTTCTAGATTTCATTTATAAAAGTCCGAATAAAGCCATCTAGTCAATAGAAGAGGTAGGGGAGACTAAATGTAGTGGAATAGAAAAAAAGAAATAAGACGAAAAACCACAAAATCTCAGAGGAGGATAGGAAATTAGAATAAGGAATCAAAGGTTCAAGAACAAAAAATTCATGAATAAAGGACTTAATTAAAAGCTAATGACACTAGCATGTAGATGCAACCAGTTGGAAGCGTAGAACATGTGGTGGAACCTGTAATATTTAAGGGAGCAAAAAGAAGTAAAACAAAACCACCAAATGAAGTCATAATTCCTCAAGTGAGTGCAACAATTGAAGTTTTAAAATGAGAACATATGGAAGTGTAAACAAACATGTCAACAACTTAGAAGGAGCAAGGTTGACATAATGAATTGAAAGGCATATTTTTTTACATTTACAATAACAAGGATTTCAAGGATGGAATTCAAAGTAGAAGGAGGGTAATGTTACCATGTGAATGGTAGAGATTTAACAAGACATGATTAAAACACTTGTTTAATTTTGATTTTTAAATTACTTTTGGAGGGAAAAGACTTAGGATGTAATTTTTGATTGTGATGAAGGTTGGGATTATTGTTTTGATTCACACAAATAGACTTAGAAAGTTGCTACATAAGAAAATAGAAACAATATGTAGTCTTAGAGTTTTATTGGGTTGTGAACCATAAATTTCCTTATTTTTCATTTTTGATTTCTACACTTTTATACTACAAATGTTTGATATGTTCAATTTTGAGTAAACAAAGCAATAGTGTATTGATAAGGAAATAATGAATATCCTTTGAATTTTTTGTGTTTTCTAATTGTAATAATTCAATTTGATCATAGATTATGATTATAAAAAATAATCCAAAATCTGGGAAATAACGGAACAATAACAATAATGAAAAGAATGTGTGAATACAATTTGCAAATTAACTTGAATGGTTTAAAACAACATATTATATTTGATTTAAATGTTATTGTGTGTATAATTTGTATTGTTTATTAGTAAGCAAAAAACAATTAAAATAGAATTTGCGTTTACCATTAACATCAAGGTCTTTCATCATATATTTCTTTCAACCCATATAACATTTCTATTATAGTTGACTAACTTTCGATAATTTGTACCAAAGTTTTTTGTAGGACTATTTTTCCACATCAGGTCGAAGAGGTTTTAAGCTTATTTGCATCATGTTATGAAACTACTCTTATTATTGTTGATGATGTTATTGGTATTGTAACTATTGTCCAACTCTTTGGTCTGTTTTCATACATGTATTTAACATAAAATTTTGTAATTATTTGATGATCCATCTTTGTTTTTCTTTGAAAAAAAATTTGTTTTCAAATGTGTATAGTTTTGAAATTTCCAAATTAAAAATTAAAAATTGTGGTTGATTTCATGGAGATTTTCATTATCAATTTTGAAATGTTTGTGGATAGATTTGATGGCAACAAATGGAAGCAATTAGATTGATGCTTATGTTGAATTTTTTTATTGCATCTTGGTTCTAGATTTGATTAATTTGAACATTGGAACTAATTCCATTTTCAATCTAGCAAGGTGCGTTTTTCTTTTTAGTTTACTTTTGTTCTTTTGCTATTTTCCACAAGAAATGACGAATTTTTAATGATTGATCTTTGTTTATTTTTGAAAAAAAAGTGTTTTCAAATGTGTGTAGTTTTTAGTTTTTGATTTATTTATTTTGGTTGATTTCATGCAAATGTTTGTGAATTTTTTTTCAAATGCATGTGGATCGATTTGAGTGCAACAATGGAGGTGATTAGCTTTACCACTTTCACTAAATTCTTTCATTACATTGTGATTCCAGCTATTTTAACCAACTTTAGCCTTGGATTTGGTCCATTTTCCATGTTGACCATGTATGTATTTTATAGTTTGTTTTTGCTTTTCATTTGTTGTTTGTTGCAAGAAATTGCAAAAGTTTGGTGATAAATTTGTGTTTATCTTTGAAAATAATTTGTTTTCGAATGCATATCGAGGATGACCTTCTATGCAAACTTCTTGTATGAAAGCATCATGCAACATTCCTATCAAAATATTATGTTGCAAATTTGTTTCATAAAAGGTCTAGTAGTTTTGAAGGATGGAAATCAATAAACTAAAGTTGTAGGTTGGGAACATGGGCTACAATCATTGAATTAGGTGCAAGGTTTTGTAAGGCATAAAAGTAGGCAGTTATGGAAGAGCACATGGATGGAATTTACTAGACCAAATCTTTGTCAAAACTTCCAATGTACATATGAAGCCATGTTTTGTTGCAATAATTGTAATATTAATAAAATTGAGCTATCAAAACTGTAATGCCCCTCTTGTAGACAATAATGCCTTGATAATTTATCTTTTGAATATTGTGTGCATAGAGCATCCAACACATGCAAATGGATATAACTAATTGATGGATATTAATGTTTGTACAATTTTATATTTACATTTTGCGGTGGTATGTTTGAGGGGGATTTTAAGGTGTTAATTACAAATTTTGGGGGATTATTCATAGATTATGTTTTGTGATTAAAGGTTTTCAATAAGTCCTAAAGGAGGAAATGCGATGTTACATCAATGGCAGCCATCAATATGGTATAGGTGCTAGAATTGCTACCCCAACTAACAAAACCTTTTTTACCAACATCTCAAGGGTTAACTTAAAACACTTGTTTGACTAGAGTTTGTAGTGTGGATAATCATTACATGTTTTATTTGGTTATAGACCCGCCTTGCAATCTAGAACCAAATAGATGCCCATAAAAATTACAAAGTTTTAATTTTGGAATCTTTATTTGACCTTTCGAATGTAAGATACATGAATTCATTTAAATATGAAGTTGTCATTGTTATCTAGGATCATTGTGGGTGTTTTCAAGCATTACATCTATGGTGTGTGAGATAAGAAAAAGATTTTGTTGGTGTTCAACATGGGACCATTTAATTCCATAGGTTGTGTTGGTTATTTTGTTAACTCTTTCACGTCATAGGCTAGATTAAGAAGAAGATGAGGCCTTTTCAAAATAGATGGAACAAGAATCAGTTCTAAAGTTGGATTGTAAGTGTTTGGCAAAATTGCAAATGGTTGATGCAAAATGTCATCATGTAGAAGTTGAAGCTCCCATGGTGATGATTGTTGCTCAAATTTGGTCCTTGGTGACTATTGGGTTTCCTTTTAATGACCTTTCTTTGCCTAGAGAGAAGGTACCCAATTTGCAAAAATTATAGTTGAACAATGCATGTTATATTATTGGGTTAGGATATACTATGTATTACAATCATGGGGGGTAGTGCATACATACTCAAGGGTTATTCAAGTTTGTACAAACATGTCATGAAATCACAAAGCTTTTTTATGATGATATATGGGTTTTATTTGGGGGTTCTAGTTTGCTAGTTGTGGATGCTTCATGACTTTTTCAATTCCACTCAAGCAAGTTCTTTGAGTATTTACTTGATGTCCTTGACAACAATAAATTACTTCATGAAAATTATGCAACTATTACTGAAGGCTTCAATAACAATCAATCAAGGTTTTGTTCTAATTATAATTTGGAATGTTGATAAAGCTAATGTTCATGGGTTGCACAACAACAACAATAACAACACAATGGCAACATCACGGTAGCAACAACATTGTGACACATAGTGGCACCATAGTAACTATACAATGGTAGCAACACCAAAATAACATAACAATGGTAGCATAGTGGCAACAATTTGCTAGAACAAATATGACACACACACATGGGTATTATTGTTTCATATAAGCCAAAAACTTTCCATTTTTGTGAACTAACCGGTAATTAATCAACCAAACCATCTTTTGGTCTTTTGTCAAGGTAAATGTTTCCATTTGAATTGCATGATAAGGTATGAGGATGTGTTCAACAAATTGTTTGGTGTTTTCCAATGTAGGTCCTTGTGGTTGGAATTATAGGTCAAATGAAAATTAAAAAAAAAACAAGTTCTTCCTTCATCATGGGGGGAAGTGAATGGTTGGTTGTCCCTTGGAACACACTTTGTAAAGGTAAACAACATTCCATTGGTTGAAGATGAAATGACGGTTGTGATTTGTTTCCTGTCTTCAAATCCAAGTACTTGGATGTGTTTTCTTTGTTTTTGTTTTGCATGTCCTATCACCTCCCATGGGCACAACATGCATCCCAATTTGATCTTTGTTGATTACCAAACAAGTAAGAATATTGTATGCTTTGACAAGTAAACAACCATGTGCGCCATGGCTATCCCTTCTTGTTGCCATGTTTTCGGTAATTTTTTTGTTGTGTAGTGGCTATTCGATATGATTAGTTAAGGTAGGTTTTCATAAAGTTTGTGGTCTAAGGCAAAGTCAATTTAAAACCTCTTTTGGTAGAATCCTTCAAAAATTTAGGTGCATGATAATCAAAGATCCTTTTAATGATTGGTTGGACAATTGGCATAGAAAGGCCTTGTCTAACAACTCACATGTTTTTCGACACGTTATTGAGTTCATCTTTCAATTTTAGTCTTGTTTCAAGAATTGAAAAATGTGTAAGATTGGAAGCAGTTCCTTTTGTTATAACTTTTTTCAAATGTGGTTTGAGCTTTCCTCTTGGTGTGAACCATTCATAAAAGGATCCCTTGTTCAATTTTTCATATATATATTGACCACTAACTTCTCCTTGTTTTATATGTAAGGTTTTCAAGTAGTGAAAAACACTAGTGAGATCATTATGTTTCTTCATATTTGCAAAAATGGAAGTCCAAACGTGTTGTGCAAACTAGTTTGTTTGTGTTTTTATTCTCTTTGTTGATTTGGAGTTTTCATTATCCTCGTTGTCTTCTTGCTTGCTTTTCTTCTCTGTAATCAAAGTTACTTGAAGTTATTTTCATGGCTTTCCAACATGCAATTTCAAGGTTGCAAAAGCCACTTGCTTGTTTTCTTAATCGTGCATCTCAATGTCCTTTGAAAGTAACTTCAATTCTTAAGTTACAGCCATTAATCTTTGTTCCTTATCAACTTGTTGAAACATGCAATCTGTCATTCTTTGTTGCTTGTTACTACTTGTCATATTCAAGATTGTTGTAAATAAATTTGAAAACAAGAATTGAAACTTAGATGTGGCAAAAAGCACCATTTGTGAGCTAAGTTAAATCTTTCAATGCTAATATGTGAAAAGAAAAAAAAAGAGAAAGATATATTGTTGCTTCTAATGTCTAAAGAAGAAACTCATGCACAAAATCACATCTAAAAAATAAGATGCCAAGTGAAAAAATGGACATTCTTGAATCAAAAGTGCATGAATGGATGATAAAAAATATATGCAAGAATAGATGTGTTTCTACCTACTTAAGATAGTTTAACAACTTGCTGAATATTTGAATTTTTTCTGAAAAGAGTAACAAAAATAATAATTTAAAAAAATTCCAAATTTTTTTGGGGAAATAAATAATTATTTCAACAAAAACAACCGAACCCTAATGGCAGTTGCAGTAATTTTACTTGTGATGGAGGGTAACTGGTCAGGAAACAATTATGTGTTGGGTTACAGTCAGTGTTTTCTTCCAAGAATTTTTGATTGTAGGCAAAGTGGCGATCATCCCTAAGAAGATTTAGCCAATACAGAATTGAAAGTACAAATATTTCATCATCCTTCTATATTTTTGGCTACACAATGAGAACCAAGTATACAAATCTGACAAATTTCCCTGTTTGTTTTTCCCTTCACTTTTGGCAACTAAAAACCTCCAAAATCACTTAAATTTTTTTGAATTTTGAAATTTGAAATTCTCTTTTTGGCGAAATTTTTTGCCAGTAAAAAAGAAAACACTGGTTCCAGTTTCTTAGCTAATCATGGTGGTTATTTCAGTTTCTTTTTTTTTTTACTACCTACTAATAACTCACAAGGTAGGTAGTAGAAACAGCTGGAACAGACCCCTGGCATTTAGGAGGGTGGACCATGGCGGCGTCTTGTTCCTGTTGGTTTTTAGGCTTTTCCATGATGGAATTGGTGGTGGTACTCTGGTTTCCACTCAAGATGAAAAGTATAATGCTACCTTACAGAATGCCACTTGCCATTTTGGACCCACCACATTCCATGCCATGGAATGTCCTGATCTTGACCTAAGTTGCCCCCCCCACAGATATCCATGGTGTCACCTATTAGAATTTAGGTGCACTCTTTTTCTCTCCCCCTTTTTTTCTTTTTTTTTCAGGAAAAAAATTGCAAAAAAATTCTAACCTTATATAATAAAAATAAATTATTTTTCATAAATTCCCTTTTTTTTCTTTTTATATCACCAATTTTTGAGGAAAAGAAATTGATTGGGGAAATGTTTTTGGCCACATTTCAACACACTTTTTGAGTTCTCTGCAGTTTCAATAGTTTTTTTTTCAAACTTTTTGCCGGAAATTGAGGTTAAATGTTTTTTGGGATGCTCACCAATGATGTTATGGTAGAAAACTGAAAGAAAAAAGCAAAATGAAGTATGCAACTTGTTGATTTCATTATTTTGCAAAAAATAATTTGTCAAAAAGTTGGAAAAATATTTTTTTTTCACTGAAAATGTCTTTTTTGGCATACGTTTTCCACTATGGTGAACTCAAAAATTGGGAAAAAAGATGAAAAAAATAGAATCCTCCACATGTATTTATTACCTAGCATATTTTTCATCCTCTTTAGGGGGTGTTTCAATAGGCAAGATGCTGGCAGATTACACTACAAAATTTGAAGCAAGTCTTTACCAATGTTGTGTGGGATCCCAATTTGGAGGGTTAGAAGTTCCAATTTCGATTAGTAAAATCTGATCCAAAATTGGGTCTGAATTTGGAACTGGAACCTTGTAAGAACCAAAAACTGTAACCGGATTTGTGTATTTTAAAAATAAAATAAAATAAAAATATAGTTATTTGATTTTGTGTATAATTGTTTGTTTTGATTTTTAAAAGTATTTCAAAAATCAAAGAACCGTTTTTTTTAATTGAAGTGATTACCTAGTGACCTTGGGTTTGATTTTTGTCTGACAGTTGTGTACTCTCCTCAGTTATGGTAGTTGAAAGTTAATGGGCAACGTCTTCTGAACTTCTAAAGTAGTTAACATGAAGGGGGGTCAACAGTCACTTAATCATGGTTAATTGAGCAAACCATTTTTGGGGATTTGTTTTTTAATTTCTGGATGGTATCATACCATCTTGTTTACAATCATTTAGACTGGTGTTGAGAGGTTATCAGGCCGGTTCTTAGGGGGTTCATACCCGTTCTCTCAGAAAAATTCAAAGCTTCAATTTTTTGATATTTAATCACGGTTCTGAATATATACTGAAGTGCCCCCAATTCACCAATGTTCTCATGAGTTCTCCCAGCAGTTCCCCTCCTTGTAACATTGGATAACAGGCTTGGTACTGCCGATTCCAGCACCCATCTGACCTTGAGCTGGGCTCACCAAGTTACTTACTGGCAACCAGAATCGTCAGTACCCTACCCATTATCTAGTACAGAATGTCATCTACCGGGTCATTCCATGTAATACATTACGTAATACTCTCTTTATTCAAGACACATTAACATGGTATACATAAAGGAAATTAATACATACATAGGTCAACAGAAGAAGTTACTTCATCTAACAGGCAGACTTGCCGAAGGGCTTGCTGGGAGTTAGAATAGGCAGGACAGAATGTCATTTAGATGGATAATTCCATACAAAATGTCATTTACATGAATCATTCCACATAGTACATAAACCAATACTCATTATATTCAATACATACCAAAATAATACATACGTAAACAAGTTGCTTGTCACATAATCAGCTTTGTCATTTGAATGACATCCACATTATGAGAAATTATGTAATTTGCAACTTGTCTTATGCAATTAAAAAAATATTTTAAAAAATTAGTTTGAGTTGCAAACTAATTTTAAAAAACATTTTTTAGTTGCACAGGACAAGTGGCAAAGGACATGATTCCTCATAATGATTTCTTATAATTATTCATAGTCATAAGGATGATAAATATTCAACATACTAAATTGAAAACAACATGGTAGTTAACATTGTGTAGCTTAAGTGAATGTTATTGTGTTTTAGGAGGTTGCCTCTTAGTTATAATAGGTAAACTAAAGTATGTTAGTTTGGAATAAGTTTAAATGTGAACATAATTTTAATTATTTGGACTTTTGGATGAGATATAAATTTTCTACATTTGATATCATTTTTATTTTATTTTTTAATGTTGTGTTGTATTGTTTTTTCAAATTTTTATACAAGTTTATACGTTCATGAGGGTTTTGGTTGTACTTGGATTCTTGTGTGTACAAATGAACTATATTTTGGTTTGGATGCAATGCATCATTTTAAATGCTTTGTGTCAATTGTTTTATGTGTTCATGAAAAGTGATAGTTGTAGATGCCAACATGGTAGCGCACGACATCCTTCAATGATGCCCAACTAAATATTTCTATAATGAACTACACATTGCCTTAGAATGTAAGGATATCAAACTTTGGGTGCATCACAATATTTTTACTAGTGTTGGGTGGTTTTTTTAATTTAGTTATGAAGAACCTCCAGTTTTAGTTTTTAAAAAGAAACTCAACAAATTTGGATCCAATTTTGGTTTTGAAAAAATGGAACCTTGGGTTTAGTTCTTGAACAAAAACTAATTTTGCATTTTATTTCAACTTTGGAAATCAAAACTGGTTCAGATTTTGAACTGGTATTTTAGTCTAGAGTTGACAATTAACTACCGTTAACCTTCAACTAGTCCCAATTCTAGACTTTTCCCCCAAAAAACTTGTTAAATAAAAATTGCTTTTGATTTTCATTATAAAACTAGGTCCAAGTTCAATTTTGGTTCCAAAATTGGAACTAGTTTTAGATTTGGTTTTAATTTTGATTATAAATCCAAATCCAAAATTGGACCTAGTTTCAATTCAATTTTTACTAATTGGAATCAAAATTGACAATTTTCCAAACTGGGTAATTAGTCGATAATGGTTTCTACCAACATTAGTCGGTTAATGATTTTTTTCAAACTGTCAGGTACATTATTTTTTTGAAAAAAAATATCAGCACAATTAAGTTATCAATATCAATAAAATTGGATGTTAATTAAGTTATCAATATTTGGGGATAATAACTATTGATTATGTAAAAAGGTAGGTTATCAAATAACCAATTGATAATTACTAGCTATCCTATTGATTATTAGTCAATTAAAAATAAGAATATTTCTTTAAATCCTATTTTTTGAAGTTTCTTATCATGAAGATGTTAAGTGTGTCGGGATTGATAACTTAGTACTTGAATGATAACTAACTCATTTGAATAGGTTATTAGATTAAATTTTTTTAATACTAATCAATCAGGTTATTAATTAATTATCAAAAGGTTAAAATTGACTAGTAAGTTATTAATAAGTGGATTGAGAACCTAGTTGATAATCAAATAGAAACTCAATAACCAACCAACAATGATCTCTACTAGTGTTGGTTGATTCTTTGGTTTTAGGGGACCTTTTGATTCTAGTTCTTAACATTTTTGAAAGGATTGATTTTGATGATTCAATTTCAGTTTTTTGTATATTTCAAATATGAGACCAAATTACGGATTTGATTTTTGAACTAGGGAAGCAATTCTGGTTTTAGTTTTCCTTTAATTTTCAAGTTAAACTAGTTCCAATTCTTGGTTAAATGACCTGTGGTTTTAGAGGTAACCTTCAATTTTGGTTCCAACATCCCAAATATCAAAAGGAACAAGACTGGTCTTCTCTACCCTGAAAGGCAGAGCCAACAAATACATAATATGGCCTTGTGGGTGAACCAGCACCCTCAGTGGTACCATGGTAAAAATCACAAAATCTATTTAAATTATTTAAAAAATACTCATTACAAATAAATATCCCACGCTCAGACTTAAATCATGGTGTGTGTGTGAGTTCAAATTTAACATTAGTTGGGTTATAAATGGCCACAATGAATGGGCCACACTCAAAAAGCTGAAGGTACTGTCTTGAGCGCGCACTTACCTACCTACCAGACACCAGGTACCTACATAGTTCACTAACGTACCTACCAGGGACTAGGTACCTACTTAGTTCACTTTAGTGAAATGGTACCTTTTAGGTTTTTTTACCCCCCCGGGAAAAAAACCTAAGATGCTCTGCACTTTTCCCCCTCCCTTTCTCTCTCTCTCTCTCTCTCTCTCTCTCTCTCCTGAGTCTTCTTCTTCTTCGTTCCCAGTCTCTGGGAATGCGTCCCCCCCGTGTGAGCCCTGTCGAGCTTTTGACTGCCGCCGGCGCTTTGCCGTCCCTCTCTCCTCTCCTCTTTTGCCTAGGGAATGTGATTTGCGTTTTGTGGCTTTTGTTTTGTAGAATTTGGAAGTTTAGGTGGTAGTGGTTTGTTTGGTTTTTTGTTTTTTTTTGTCGGTGTGTGTGTTTGTTGGGGAGGTAAGTGTTGGTTGTGGTGTGTTTTTCTTTGTTTTTTGTGATTCTGAGGTGGGGTGAGGTTTTGAGGGTGGGTGGGGAAGGAGGGAGAGAGAGAGAGAGAGAGAGAGAGAGAGAGAGAGATGGCAGAGGGGGAGAGTAGAGAAGAGGATTATAGGAGAAGAAGAGAAAGGAATGGGGAGTTTGGAGAAGCAAACTGTGATGATAATGACTATAGGATGTTGATTGTGGGACATATGTTGCCATTGATTGCAACGCGGAGTGGGGATGGAAATGATGGTGGTGATCAGCAGCAGCAGCAAGGGTGGAAATTTTCGTGGGATGAGGACTCGTTGCTTTTGCAGCTCAAGGCGGGTTTGCCCAAGGAGATGGAAGTGATCTACATTGGGTGCTTGAAGGTGGAAGTGGAGAGTGGAGAGCAAGACGAGGTAGCCGCAACTTTGTTGGAAAAATTCAATTGTGTGCCGGCATTCTTACCACTGGATGTGAGGACAAGGTTTTATCATGGCTTCTGTAAGCAAACCTTGTGGCCACTCTTTCATTACATGCTTCCTCTAAGTCCTGACCATGGTGGCGGCCGCTTCAACAGATCCTTTTGGCAAGCTTATGTGTCTGTCAACAAGATCTTTGCTGACAAAGTGATGGAGGTTATCAGCCCTGATGATGACTATGTGTGGATTCATGACTACCATTTGATGGTGCTTCCCACTTTCCTGCGCAAAAGATTCAACAAAGTCAGGTTAGGTTATTTTCTTCACACCCCTTTCCCATCGTCCGAGATCTACAGGACGCTGCCAGTGCGGGATGACATCCTCAGAGCTCTATTGAATGCTGATCTGATCGGCTTTCACACATTTGATTATGCCAGACACTTCTTGTCATGCTGTAGTCGGATGTTAGGGTTAGCTTACGAGTCAAAGCGCGGGTATATTGGATTGGAATACTATGGACGCACCGTTGGCATCAAAATTTTGCCTGTGGGAATCCACATGGGCCAGCTTAAGGCCAGTTTGCAGCTTCCAGATACCAAGTGGCGCATCGGAGAGCTCCAGGCTGAGTTTGAGGACAAGACGGTGCTACTAGGTATGGATGACATGGATATTTTCAAAGGTATTGGTTTGAAGCTCCTGGCATTAGAGCAGCTGCTGTCACAACATCCAACACGGAGAGGCAGGGTTGTGCTCGTGCAGATTGCTAATCCTGCCAGAGGCCGAGGAAAAGATGTGGAGGACCTTCAGAATGAGGCATATGGAATAGCTCAGAGAATCAATGACAGGTTTGGGAGTGAAACATACAAGCCAGTTGTACTGGTGGAGAGACATGTGCCATTTCATGAAAGGATTGCATATTACACTATTGCAGAATGTGTTGTTGTGACTGCTGTGCGTGATGGGATGAACCTCATTCCATATGAGTATACAGCATGCCGGGAGGGTGGCTCTCAATGGGATGCTGGTGTTGAACCTATCCCCGAACCCTTGAAGAAGAGTATGTTGATTGTGTCTGAGTTCATTGGATGCTCACCATCACTCAGTGGGGCAATTCGGGTCAACCCTTGGAACATTGAAGCAGTGGCAGAGGCCATGAACTTGGCTATCACTCTGCCTGATTCTGAGCAACACATGCGACATGAAAAGCACTTTCGGTTTTTGAGCACCCATGATGTTGCCTACTGGGCACGCAGTTTCATGGGTGACTTGCGGCGCACTTGTAAGGGTCATGCACGGCAGCGCTGCTATGGAATTGGTTTTGGATTGGGCTTCAGAATCGTTGCTCTTGACCCTGATTTCCGCAGGCTGCGCACAGATCTTATAGCGTCAGCATACAAGAAGAGTAGCAGCCGAGCCATCCTTTTGGATTATGATGGCACCATGATACCTCAGACAGGCATTAACAACCCAATGCCAAGCCCAGAGGTGCTCTCTGTCTTGAATACACTATGCAATGATCCCAAGAACTTTGTGGTAATTGTCAGTGGCCGAAGTCGCAACATTTTGGATGACTGTTTCTCCTCCTGTGAGAGATTAGGTCTTGCAGCCGAGCATGGATACTTTTACAGGTACCCTATTTACCCTTTTTGCCATCAGCTGAGAACCATAAACAGGTTCAGATCTGTTGTGAAGTCTGCAGGTCTGATGATGACAATTGTGAAGTTGACCCATATATTCTGCATGCAGGTGGCACAGAGATTCAGAGTGGGCCAGATGTAGGTGGCAGAAAGAGGACTGGGATGCATCAGATGTAAATTTTGAGTGGAAACAAGTGGTGGGACCGGTGATGGAGCAGTACACAGAGAGCACAGATGGGTCATACATTGAATGGAAAGAGAGCGCACTGGTTTGGCACCACCGTGATGCTGACCCTGACTTTGGATCATGGCAGGCAAAAGAGCTCTTGGACCATCTTGAAAGTGTGCTTACCAATCAACCCGTAACAGTGAAAAGTGGGGCACACATTGTTGAAGTGAAGCCTCAGGTGATCTTTCATGTACTCATATGTGATCACAGAACAAGTGAAGATATTTGATGCCAGGTTCTTTTGGTGACATATAAATGTCGGGCTTCCTGATTTTGTTTTTAATTTTCTTTTGCAGGGCATCAGCAAAGGTTTGGTTGTGGAAGAGCTGCTGGCAATGATGGCTCTGAAGAGTGCCCCACCTGATTTTGTGTTATGTGTTGGAGATGATCGCTCAGATGAAGACATGTTTCAGACTATATCCACTAGCATGGCTCGATCACATATTGCAGAGGTATTTGCATGCACTGTTGGGCAGAAGCCAAGCAAGGCCAAATATTACTTGGATGATAGTATGGAGGTTATCCGGTTGTTACAGGGGCTGGCTTCAGCCTCAGACCCTGCAGCTGTTCACTGCCTGGCTAGCTCTTCATCAAATCCTACATTGGAGACATCCTTGCATATATAAATAGTAAATTCCCCTCTATCTGTGGTCACCTGCCAGTTAAGAATCACACCAACTCTTTTGAGTGAAAGTTTGGTTTGAGCATTTTCCAACAAGTGTCTTCTGAGCTGAGGGTTTGGATAGCTGCATAAATGGGAGTTGGGGGATATATATGACTATGGTTCCTCCCTCTTGTTGATTTGTGTTTTGGTTCAAAGATTGTTGAGTTGCCTAAATTTGCAGTGTATTGCTGCTGCAGTCTGGTTCTTCCAGAGGAGCCATGAGTGTGCTGCAGATTATGGCTGGGCATAAATCTCTGGAAGGGAAGAGGCTCCAATCATCACCTACACCTGGAAGGTTGATCGATGTACTTCATGCTCTCTCACCGGGAGAAGGACAATCACAAGTTGATTGTGCAGCTTTTAGAGATATATTTATGAAGGATGTATGGAGCCATCTGTTTCTGGTTAGAAAATATTGCAAGGGTCTCTCTGTGGCTAATGGGTCTGTACAATTCTGGGTCCAAAAGCCAGATGGAATATCATTTGTACCATGTAAGGCCACAGTAGGCTCCCTTGTACATATGAATAGATACTGAGTTGCCTTGTGGCCATAAGGAGTTTTGTAAATGTTTGACAGTACTCCATGGCATTGGATATTTGAGGTCTGAATTGGATGTTCTGGTGCAATCCACTGGCCTTGGATAGCAAGTGGATTCTTCTGCCTGAACCATTCTACCTCTGATTTTCACCTAGTGGGCCTTCCAAGCCTTTTCTGGATGATGGGTTGTACCTGAATGCACAGGAGGACTGCAATGGCTGTACTGTGACACACCTGCAATTTCTGAGAACAAGATTTAAAGAAGCTTGAATATATTAGGGAAGGACAGATTCATCCCTTAATTTGTGGTCTAGTGTGATATCTGGAGTCAGCAGGGTGTGATATGTACTCATGTTGGTGCCACCTAACTTGCCAAATAGGGTGCTCTACAATGAGCGACCACAACTTCGAGCCAAAGAATGTTCATGATTGTTGGCAACCTTCATGATGTGGCAGTAACTTCTATGGGAATAGCATCATGACATTCTCATTCCTTCTGAAGACATTGCAATTTACAGATTAGTCGTGGGAGAGTAATACAATATAGATCAAGTTTAGGGTTGTGTAGATCTTCTCCTTCTCGTGGTTTGAGTATTTAGTTCCCACACTGTTTGTGGTCAATCACCCAGTTTATGTGACACAGCACGCACCAATGAACCATCCGATGGAAACATGTCCTGTCTTGGTTGTGGGTGAACCATACAGCTGAGTTGCCAAGGTTCCACCTTGTTAAACTATCCTGTAGATGCACCTACTTCTGCCTCACAGGACATTGTTGGTGACTACCTATGTAATTAGGTAAGTATCATAAGTAAGTAGGTAGTGAATGTAGGTGGTTAATATGTAGTAGGGTAAGGTCCTCAGTTAAGGGCATTAGCAGAAAAAGGGCCTGTGCGATGCAGGAGCTGAGATTGGGCCCACTGCTGGTATTGCACTTGACATGAGGGCCTTACCAAATGTAATGCGTGTGCTGAAAATTAGGTCTACACTCTTGAAAATGAAAGAAGGGGTGGTAAAAAATGGGAGATACCTCCCAAAAAATGGAAGGGTCCTCTTGAAAACGGGAAGTCACTGACAAGTAGTGGATGTCAGATTCTGCTTTAGAATTCACTGTCAAATTTTCAGCAGTGCATTGAGTAGGGAAGGTACTTGGTAGATAGATACATGTGGATGGTTAGCTAACTAGTGTGGCTAGTCTGGTACACGAACACAATGTATTAGATGAATTCACTACCTAATGATTTTTGAACTATTTGAAGTGACTCCATCAAATGCTCAAATGGGTTTGAGGACTTTCACACATTTTTAATTGCCTCAAAGATTAGAACAGATTTATCAGAACATTAAAATTGTTGGAAAATTCAACCCAAAAAAAGACTATTCAATTATTAGTAACTCATGATGATGTGCTTTCGTTGATCAAGCCCATAAATTCAGTGGTTGAGACTTAGGACTGGGGGCCACTTGAAGAGTGGTTGTGGAATGAATTCTCTAAAGAACCATGTTTGATATTCCGTTATTGATAGACACTCAATAATCATGTAAGTCATTGGCAGAATAATCACCACCAGGAAATGTGAACACCTAAGAGTAGGTCCGAGAGTAGGTCCATCTACTGGCATTATAATGGCTTGCAAAACAATAATTTGAATGACTTTGAAGACTTCAAATAATATGAAACTAAGTTCGGACCCTTAAATATGCAGAGGATGCAGTGCACTCCACTTCACTCCAAAAGTGCCAGTAAGCAATTGGCTAATCATAATGATGGACCCATGCGATGCCGGTGTGTTTACATTGGCCAGAGACAAGGATCGGTTAAATAATTTGCACACTTGTTTGGATGTGGTAAGACTTGAGTAGAGGTCCACACTGGTTGCAAGTGGATCCACTCTAAGAGTATCTCCAACAGGGTCCTTTATTTGGCCCAGTATCACTATCCGACATAGAGATAAGTGTTCCCCCACCCCACCCATAAACATGAATTTTGAACAGTGCTTTACTGTGACACCATTTAAATATCAACACTCAGGCCAATAACTGCAACCAACCAATTAAATGCAGTTGTTTGCTCATATTGCTCCTGCGAAAGTGCAACAATAGTTCTGTGCCCCAGTCAATTTATTCCTCCACCAATTTAGTGATAGAGTACAGTGCTAGAGATGCTCTATTGGTTAAACTCAGAAGGAAGAACAAATCACCACAATTTTTTTAATACCTTGTAATATCTACCTAGTGGAAAAGAAAATTGTTTTGCGATGGTTTTGTCCTTCCAAGTACTCGATACAATTTTCACAAAAAAAGAGGTAACCTAACAAGATTGACCAAGTTGGGCATAAGTTGAAAGCACATTGGCAAACCCGAGCTTGCATTACAGCAAAACATTTGAGGTTTACCATCAGTACTGTATAATTCTTGAACAATTCAAAGTTTGTTTTACAAGCATCAAATTGTATGCAGTTGCAATGCAGTCTTGTTATTGATCTGTTGAAGCAAATAAAACTGGGTTTAGAAAACTCTAAGAATGTTATCCATATATATATATATATATATATATACACATTTATATGTGCAACTAACCACAACCGAGATTAAGCAACCACCATCATGACATGCTGAACAGTGGAGACCAAAGAAAAAGATTTCTCACAACAGAACTGGGTCCTGGATGTGGAGCAATTTTGAGTAACACCTCCTTACAAACAAACTGGGAAGTCACTCCAGGACTTGTATGAGTGCTACGCTGGTGGCATTATGAACAAGTTTGAATCTTCACATGAATCCCATCATAGAGCTGTAGATTGGCGTCTGATTGTCTTGACCCAAATACAGGTGCATAGTGGTAGAGAAGTGCAGATACTTTTGACTTTCAACCTGCACAGCTGGGCTCTGAGTTGAAAAGTGGCACTTCCAAGACAACTGACAGTGACAAAAACGATACTGAAATCCATCCGGGCCAATTTGGGAGCATAAAGGAAGATTTCCACCTCAAGTATTACCAAGGGAAATCAAGGGAGATGGGCCAAACCTTGTCTGCATCCAGCAAAGAATGCACATAGATGTTAGCATCATCCATTATGAGACTAAAAAGATGTAGGCTCCAATAAAACAAAATGGCTCAATCAAACAATTTCAGAGCATTTTCATTGAGTATGCAAAAGCTTTGACACAGTTGTTTGCTATCATGCCATACCCTTGAATTCCACCTGTCTGGTCTGCAGAGAGATGTCAGATAGAGATGGCATCACAGGAAAACCCAATTGCAGAAGTTGCAACATGTTGAGCAGTTCCAAAGGCATTCAGCAAAACCAGATGAGAACTAAGAAATCCATGGATGCTGACCTAGACCATCTCTCAGCCCACCAACATACTTTTTCAAAGTTTTTTAGATAAATTTGTTATGTACAAGGAACGATTACCAAAGTATCCACCCAAAGTATCAAAGTCCTATTGTAACAGACTGAAAGGGTCAGTCCCAAGCTGTAAGGTGGTCATCAACCTCTGGCTAGCTGCCATCAAACAAGAGAACCACAAGGTAGCTAAGACCACAAAAGGAAAAGCAAACAGATGGATGAGGACCTGTATAGTGATCTACCATTCAATCACCATTCAATCGCCTTGTTGCCAACAACATATAAGTCCCCGAAAGTATTTTCACCGCTGTATGTGAAATACAGAAAGCCATCCTCATCCTTGTGCTCTTCATATATTGATGACATCATTGCAGCTGCCAAGCATGCAAGGAGGGTGTCAATGACAAAGTATGCATAAGAAGGGTTTGAAAACAGGCAACAACTGAGATACCACAAATTCCAAATGTTTCCACCATTATTTGAGGTGACAGACCTGTTGGGGGAAGAACATTCTTGACAAATATGAAGATGGCCTTTTCCGAACTCAGCTTAATACGTTTTCGGACGACATAAACAAACTGGCCTACAGTTAAGTCTGCTGGGACCAGATACCTGCAACAAACAGCATTAAATATTCAAGAAAAGTTTCAAGCATTCCTTTCAATGCAATCAACAAAAAGGAACACATGTTGCATATGTGCCAACATTGCAAATGCTCATACTGCCAACAAAAGAATACTAAGGGCAAGTAAAGTACCCACTTCTTTTTGTCAATGTCAGGGATGTCACTCTTTTCAGCTTTCTCCACGATAACCTGACCATGCCATACAATACAGAAGCACTGGTCACTAAAACAGCACAATAGAGTACTAAAAATCAAACAAGAAACCACAGCTTGACAATAGGGTTTTTCTTGACCATTCTGTAACAAAGCATGAACTCTGGTACCACCAGAATCACTTGGTTGAACAAGATGGTTTCCCCAATTGCCCACATGAGAACAACCAAAGTCCCAAAAAGCATATAGATACTTAAGTTGTCTCACTCAAAGATTTTATGTTAGTCACCACAAAGATGTATGAAAGTTGAAATCTCGACAAAAGGTTTACAACTGTTGAAATCTCTACCTTTTATATCAAATTGAACATGGAAGTAAATTAACCTGCATCAACTTGTCTCAGGAAATCAAAAAGAGTATAGATACCATACCGGTATTCTGTCGGGATACTTCTCACGAATTCTTGCAGCCTCTGCTTGCCTCTTCTCTGTTACAAAGACACTCAAGAGACAACATTTAGGGATTTAGTCATGCAAACAAACCAATGCAGACTGCTGACCCCAACTGACTGTGAAGTACAATAAATATTCTTGGCAGACATGTCCTGGGTGGGAGATTGTGGTTGAAGGAGACAAACCAACATGGAAGTAGTCAGCCAGATGATTGAGACTTCTGAAGTGTTGCAACAGGTTGGAGACTGCAATTTTTCATTTAAAGCATGACTAGAACATGACTGCCATATCCTCTGGCCATCTTTAGAATCTAGAAAGTGTCCATTTTTTCCTCAGAAAACATGATGCCACATCCTCTGGCCATCTTCAAATTCTAGAAAGTGTCCATTTTTGTTTTATTTTTCTCAAAACCGCACTTTTAAGAAGCTTTCAAGCCATACAAAAAGCTTCAGATTTCTGCACAAAGGAAGAGAGAGTATCACGACATACCGAGGGGATGCTCCTGCTTGAAGCAGCTCTTGGCCATGACGACCCGGTTGCAACTGACGCTTCGATGTCTGTGGTTTCTTTCCACAGCAACGGACCTCCTCCTATACCTGAAATTGCATAAACAAAGAAGCATAAACACATCCATGGCTCAACGGAGAGCTTGCTAACCTCGATGTAATATACAAAGTACCATGTATTGCACATAACCCCCGATGCAAATCCGCACAAAGCCAGGCCTGTAACAACGCAACCGAACTGAAGGAGCACGAACTCGGAGACACTTCACAGAAAAAACTGAAAATCCATGAAAGAACTCTAAACATCCTAGAAGAACAAAGAAGCAACCGGGATAACGAGTTAGAGGCAAACAAATAAAGATAGGGGCGAGGAAAAGCAGAAGAATTCCTTACCAATTTCTGCAACGGAAGATGTCGCACGAAGACCAGACCAAAGAAGGATGCGTCTACGCCTTCCGCCGGCACTTGAGCAGTCGAGGGAGAAGAGGAAAAGCTTGCCAAAAGGCGCCAATGCGAGAGACACTGCAACAAGACAAGGAGCACGGAGCAGCCCACACACAAGAGGGAGAGCGACAACAGCGTTCGCAAGAGGGTTTGCGGAATCAAGGAGGAGGGCTGCCCGTGCTGCCCGAATCCCGAGCCTACGCACCAGCTTCGGAACAGGCTCGTGGTTTGCTCTGGTGGTCTCCGAAGCCCGAAGCAACAGCTTCGGTCATCGAACCATGCGGCGCTTGCACGTTAACCCGGTCCAAATAGGGCGGCAAAACGACGCATCGTTTCGGGCGGCGGTTTTTTATTTTTCCGGTGGGGGCAGGGACGGGGGCTTAAAAAGATGAGCAAAATTAGGTCATGTATGTCTCAATTTAATTTAATTGTGTTTCAATTGTCAAACGCAACATTTTTTATTTTATTTTTGTAGAAGGTTATTTTTTAATCAAGATCTTAATTGTGTCGTCATTTGTCAACCACAACACTTGTTTGTAAATGAGGAAGTTTTCTTATACATGATTTCAAAAATAGCTTGCATTTATTTAATGAGCACCAAGTTAATCAAGTTGAAAGACAAATTGATTTTGTGAGTCCCCACTAGAGGAGCCTCCCAAATATAAATTTTTTAAAGCATCTTCATAACAAATTGTCAAATTTCCCTTGCAAAATCAAAAGCATCAAAGAATTTGACAAACTTACACTAGCACGTTGCATTACAAGGAAGCAAGCATTGTTCTCTCAAAGCAGTATCCAATTGGGGAATTTGGTAAAATGAAATTTGTTGCAAACACACAATGTCACCTCAAGGGGACATTCCTCGAAAAAATTAGAAATATGTGACTAAAAATATAAAGTGCAATATATTGGTTGTTGATTAAAATATATAATTTAAATATTTGTATAGTATGGTGTTTTATATGTTTAAAATCAATTTATAATTAATATAGGGTATGTATAAATCCCTGATATTAAAAAGTATATAGAAAAAATATAATATATGTAATTAAAGACTTTAAGTATTAGTTGTTAGTAGGTTCAATTTGTAATAAATCAATAAATAAATTAAAACTAGGACTAATAAGTTTAATTTATGGACCCAAAAGCCCAAAAAAATACCATTTTTTTGGTCATCTAGTCTTTAGGTTGTATAATTATTTTGGTCATTTGGTTTTCAAGGTTTAAAACTTTTTGACATTTAGGGCCGAAGGTAGGGGTCATGGTGGAGGAAAACTAATCTTACTATTGTAATGACACATTGCTTTGTGGATTGGAACATAAGTAATTAATTGCAAGGCTTGTTTTCTTTCTTTATTTTCAAGTTGTCATGGCAATGCAACGATTGCACAAAGAAGGAACATGTTCAAACTTATTGTCATCCTCATGGTGTTCATTAAGTTCTCCATCTTTATGTGTGTGTGTAGTCTTTTTTTAATCTTGCTTCCCCTTTATGGGGGTTTTGTATGTATGGATGGATCAACAAGGAATGCAAAGCTCATGCTCTTGGTTATCGTCATTGTATTTTGTTTAAGGGAGCAACCTCACCTAATCACTTTCTTTTGGTCCTATGTGTGTGTTGTCACCTTCTTTTGGTATTGTTGTTATACGTTATGTTTCCCCCTTTGTGGGGTTTGTGTTGCAAGGATGGAGCAACAAGGAACGCATCAAGGAACACAAAGCTCCTACTCTTGGTCATCATCATGTTATTTTATTCAAATGAGCAACCTCATTTGACGCCTTCTTTTGGTCATACATGTGTGTGTCATTGTTTTTTTGGTTTTGTAATTGTGTTTCTATTGATAACCATTGACATGAGTCTTTTAAGTTTTATAATATAGCTTCATTCCTTCGTTGCATATCCAAAGACTTGTGGTTTTTTTTTTTTTTTTCTCCTTCTTGTTCATGTGCAATGAATATTTTCTTCAATTTCAGGAAATGGTTGATCATTATGTCTTAATTGTGCAACAAATTTTTTTTTAAAAACTCTCTTGGAAGTTGGATTT